>ENA-ORCS01000011-ORCS01000011.1-marine-metagenome-genome-assembly--contig:-NODE-11-length-247245-cov-11.425427_pt1 | contig 247245 bp, 262 predicted proteins | sample MGYA00237781_ERZ508513 | MGnify/ENA primary metagenome ERZ508513 (study PRJEB26184, sample SAMN06268793) | marine metagenome | isolation source: Eden Landing Ponds, San Francisco, CA, USA | place... | reverse complement strand
CGCCGTCATCGTCGTCATCGTCGTCATCGATGAGGCCGCCACTTCCGCGTTCGGTCGTGGTCGACTCAACTTCACCGTCATCGTCGGGTGTGTGGGCGACAGTCACGGTATCCTCGGTCGTTGTCACACCGACAACATCGCTATTGTCGTCGTCGGTTGTGTCGGGGTCGATTAGGGTCCCCTCCGAGTCGTCGGAACCCGTCGATGCGTCCGCAGTCGCTATGTCCACGTCGTCCTCGTCGGTGCCGGCATATCCAACGTCTACATCGTCGTCGTAGCCGGCCACCTGACCCCGAACGTCGTTGATTACCTCGCCCCTCGCGACGCTGTTGTCCTGCTCTTGGCTGGTCGGTGCCTCGTAGTCGTCTCCGGAGTCCGAACTATCGGTATTGTCGCTGGTGTCCGTGGCGTCGGAACCGACCAATCCGCCCCCACCTCCGCCGCCGGAGTCAACCAGATTGTGCGGAAGCGCCATTAGGCTACCTCCGTGGTGCGATTATCTGCCTGTGCGCCGTCGTCGTCAGTAGTGTTGTTGTCGACCATCAGTTGATGTACTCGAAGATGTGCGTCTTCCAGAGCCAGTCCAGCGGCGTCCAGATTCCGAACGCGTGCTCGGCCACGTCATCGAGCGCGACCAGCGCACCGACCAGCAGCACGCCCCGTGGGCCAACCCACGGGTACGTGGACCAGAACGGCGACCACGCCGACGCTAGCGCCACGCCGACGCCTCCGACCGCGAGCACCGCGCCCGTCTCGGCGTAGAACGGCCACACTGTCGCGAACGCGAAGCACGCCAGCAGCAGCGCCGCAGCGCCCACCCACGGCTCTTTGCCCGCCGCGTCGTCCCACACCAGCGCGAGCGCCAGTAGCGCCAGCAGCAGGCCGATATAGGCGTGATGGGGTGCGAACACGGCGCCGTCCGGAACGCTGTCGTGGGGGAAGGCCGTGCTCATCCTTCTATCAGAAGGACGCCGTAGTTCACTTCCCCCACAACGTTCCCCGCACCCGGGTCGTTTGTCGAAACCTCAACTGTGGTTTGCGAGACGGACCCGTCGCCTATTGTATTGTAGCTGTCTGTCAAGTGGAATTGCGTCGAGCCGTTCGACTGGCCTGAAGATTGTTCGCTTGCGACGGTGCTGCTTCCGATCTGGGTTCCGTCGACGTACACTGCAACGTTTATCGTTGCCAATCCAGCACCATTCCCGTTCTCCCAGTCGACATACCCGTCCGCTTCGATGTGGAGGGGCAGCGCGTTGTCGTACACCCACGATGACGTGCCGTTTGACTGGAAGATGGTCTGGGTCGATGTCCGCCGGTTGAACCCCGCACCACTGACCGCATCACGGGCTTCTGCGTCGGTATAACGGGAATGATGGTCGCTCGAACCGATCCCCGAAAGCTTGGAATGGTCGGTTATGGTCTGCTCGACCCACGCGCTGCCCGTGTAGACAAACGCGCTGTCGCTCCCAGTGTCGTACCACTCCTCGCCCTCGCTCGGGTCCTGCGGGCTCGGGTCCTGAACGTAGTCGAACCCGCCGCCGCCGGAGCCCCCGTAGATGCTCACCATCAGGCACCACCCCCGACGAACGATACGACGACGCCGTCGCCGGTTGTCGGCGTTCGGACGTAGATGTGGCTGGTGTCGCTGACTCGGAAGCCGCGGCCCTGTCCGGTGGCGGTGAGAGCGATCTCCTGCGTGCTCTCGTTGCCGACGTAGACAGTCCCGCTGTTACCCTGCTTGTACTCGACGAGCACCTCGACGCCACCGGGGACGCTCTTCGAGTCGAGCGCCTCCGCGGTCGTTCCGCTGGTCGAGTAGGCGAACTGTGTCAGCCCGTCGCGGTTCCCGAGGAAATCCCTGATCGTGGCCTGAAGGTCAGCGTTGGCTGCCGGCCGGAAGTCGCCGGCGCGGTCGACAACCCCACGGAGCTTCTCGATCTTCCCGCGAGTGATTAGCCCCATTAGCTGCCCTCCGTTGTCTCGTAGCCCATCGGCAGAATGGTGTAGGTCCGTTCTGTCGATGAGACGTTCTTGATGAGGACCTTCAGCGACGTACGGAATCGCTGGCAGGGGACCCACGTTACCGTCGAGTCGTCGATGTCCGTCGGCGGCACCGCCGCCGGTCCGTACATCGGTGTGCCGTCGTCGCGGAGTTCGTAGGTCGTCTGGGCCTCCTTCGAGATCGCCACGCTGGCGAGGTAGAAGACCGACCCCGACTCGTCAGGCGTGAACTCGACGGTCGCCTTCGAGCCCGCCGGGACGGTGACCGTGTACGGACTGAGGAACGGCGTATCGTCCGGATCCGGTTCAGGAATCACGCGGGGCAAAGCCCATCACCTCCTCGTCGTCGCTCTCGGTCGGTAGCGTCGCGTCCCGCGGCAGGTCGACCAGCGGCAGATAGTCGGCGCCCATCGCCTCCGCGAGTTCGAGATTCCGCTCGAATCGCTTGCGTTTCATGCGCTCTGCCTTCCGCGCGGTCCAGATCTCGTCCGGCGTCGCGTCCAGTTCGAAGCCGGTGTCGACGAACACCGCCGGCACGTCGTGTTCGGGGAACAGCGAGGCGGCCCGGACGGCGTCCTCCCGTGCGTCCCCGTCCTCCCGGTACTCGACGTTCGACTGGCCATCCGAGAGCACCACGACGAGCGGGTAGAGGTCGCGGTCCCGGCGGCGCTCGCGCTCCACGACGCGGTAGGCCGCCACCAGGCCGTGGGCCAGCGGCGTGTTCCCGCCGACCGTGAGCCGCGAGACGGCGTCCCGCGCCCGCCGGTGGTTCCGCGTCGGCTCGACGAGCGTGAACGCGTCCTCGCCGCGGAACGCGACGACGGCGACCCGGTCGCGGGCCCGGTAGGCGTCCTCGACGAGCGACAGCAGCCCCCGCTTGGTCTCCAGCATCTGGCGGCCGCTCATCACGCTCCCGCTGGCGTCCACGACGAACACCACCAGCGCCTGCGCGGTGCGCTCGCGGAGCTTCTGCCGGAGGTCCCGGGACTCCACGACGATGCCGTCCCCGTCGCCGTCTCCGCGCCGGGCTCGCTGGTGGGGGGCCGCCGCACGGATGGTGGCGTCGATGGCCACGTCGTCCACGTCCTCTTCGAGTCGCGAGCGGACGTAGCGGCCGCTCCGGACGTCCACCCGAGAGGGCGTCCGGCGCGCGAGCGTGTCCCGCAGCGTCCGGTCCCGGGGCGGGTCGATGGCCGTCCGGTCGACGTCGTAGGCGTCCTCGCCCTCGGCGATAGGGATGCCGCCGCCCTCGGCGTCCATCGCGTCGTCGCCGTCGGGGTCGCTGTCGTCGTCGTCGCTCTCGCCCTCGGCGTCCTCGTCGGTGTCCGCCCCCATCACGCCCTGCCCGAAGCGCATCTCGGGGACGCCCTCGACGCGGTGCGGGAACGCGAAGTACTGGGCCTCCTCGACGTGCGCGCTCGTGACCGCGTCGTGGCCGTCGAGCGCGGCGATGGCGCGGGCGATGCGGTCGACGGCGATGTCCGCGCGCATGCCGTGGGCGCGCTGTCGCACGGCCTCGTAGGAGGCGTCGTGTAGCACCGACGACGGCACTTCGACCGCATCGAGGCGGTCCCTGGCCGCCCGGATGCGCTCGGTGAGGGCGCGTTGCTCGTCGGCGTACGCCTCGCGGAACGCCCGGGGGTCGGCGTCGAAGCGCTCGCGGCGCTCGGCAATCTCGACGCGGGCCGCCGGGTCGTCGGTGGCCGTCGCGTCCACGACCACGTCGAAGCGGTCGAGCAACTGGGGACGGAGGTCGCCCTCCTCGGGGTTCATCGTCCCCACCAGCACGAACTCCGCTGGGTGACGCACCGAGACGCCCTCACGTTCGACGACGTTCTCGCCCATCGCCGCCGCGTCGAGCAGCACGTCGACGATGTGGTCGTCGAGCAGATTCACCTCGTCCACGTACAGGATGTTCCGGTTCACCTCCGCCAGGACGCCCGGCTGGAAGGATTCCGTCCCCTCGCGGACCGCGGTCTGGAGGTCGATGCTGCCGACGACGCGGTCCTCCGAGGCGTTCAGCGGGAGGTCCACCACCCGCATCTGGCGGCGCTCGACGGGCAGGTCCTCGCCAGCCGCCGCGCGCTGCCGGCAGTCCGCACACTGGCGCTCCGGCTCGTCGGGCGGACAGCCGTACGGGCAGTCCGCGACCACCGCGATGGCGGGGAGGACGTCCGCGAGCCCCCGGACCGCCGTCGACTTCGCGGTCCCGCGCTCGCCTCGGACGAGGACGCCGCTCACGGCGGGGTTGACGGCGTTCAGCACGAGCGCCCGCTTCATCGCCGCCTGGTCGACGATGGCAGTGAACGGGTAGACCGCATCCATGACACTAGTACACACAGTGGTGTGAAATCATAAACAAGTATCGCCGGCCGTGTCACCGGCGGTACACCTTTGGTTCGCTGGCAGTTATTGGATGCTAGACAGTCTCAATCGAACAATGACAGAGATGCTGTTCACGCCCCGCCGCATCGGGCCCGTCACGGTCAAGAACCGCACGGTGTTCCTCGCCCACGAGACCGGGTTCGCCGAGGACGGCCTCCCGACGGCGCGCGACGCCGCCTACTACGAGGCGCGAGCGAAGGGCGGCGTCGGCCTCATCATCGGGCCGTCGAGCATGCTCGTCCACCCCAGTTCCTCGAACCCGATGTACGCCACGGGCTACGACCCCGCCGTCGTCCCGCGGCTGCGCACCATCGCCGAGGCCTGCCACCGCCACGGCACCAAGGTGTTCGCCCAGCTCCAGCACACCGGCGGCGAGGACTCCGGCGAACACGCCATGCGGGAGACGTGGGCGCCCTCCGCGGTCCCCTCCGAGTACGGCTACGAGATGCCAAAGCGCATGGAGAAAGCGGACATCGAGGAGGTCAAACTCGGGTTCGCGAAGACCGCCGAGCACTGCAAGGACGGGGACCTCGACGGCGTCGAACTCAAGGCCGGCCACGACGGCGTCCTCCGGCAGTTCGTCTCCCCGAAGTACAACCAGCGTGACGACGAGTACGGCGGCTCCATCGACAACCGCATCCGCCTCGTCAACGAGGTCGTCGAAGCCATCCGGGACCGCGTGGGCGAGGAGTTCCCGGTCGGCATCCGGTTCACGCTCGACGAGATGGAGGACGGCGGCTACGACTACGACTACGCCGTGGAGGTCATCCGCCGGCTCCACCCCGGCCTCGACTTCATCGACTCGGACATCGCCACCATCTCGAAGCTCTACATCACCGACGCCCCGATGCACGCCCCCCTGGGCTACACGGCCGAGTACTACGGCGCCGCCCGCGAGCTCGTGGACATCCCGGTCATCGCCGCCGGCCGCATCAACGACCTCGGGAAGGCCAACGACGTCCTGGAGGAGGGCCGCGCGGACTTCGTCGGGATGTGCCGCCAGCTCATCTGCGACGCCGACACCGTCCGGAAGGTCCGCCGGGGCGACGACGAGGAGGTCACGCACTGCATCGCCTGCAACCAGAACTGCCTCGGCGGCATCCACTCGAACGGCCACGTCGGCTGCATCCAGACGCCGCGCTCGGGCCGCGAGACGGACATCCCGCACCTCGAGGACGTCGAGGGCGTGCGGTCGCCCCGCGAGGTGCTGGTCGTCGGCGGCGGCCCCGCCGGCCTCTCCTTTGCCGTCACCGCCGCCGAACTCGGACTGGACGTGACGCTGCGGGAGCGCGAGGACGAACTCGGCGGCCAGTCGAACATCGCCACCCGGGTCGACTCCCGGCGGGAGTTCGGGGACGCCGTCCGGAACCTCCGGAACCAGCTCGACAACCGCGACGTCGCCGTGGAACTCGGGACCGAGGTGGACCCGACCGCCGTCTCGCCGTCGGCCTGGGACGACGTGGTCGTCGCCATCGGCGCGGACGAACAGGACCCCGACCTCCCGGGCCCCGACGTGGTCCGGTCCTGGGACGCGCTCCGGGGCGAGCCGGTCGGGGACTCGGTCGTCGTCTTCGACAACAACAAGCACGCCGCCGGCGTCAGCGTCGCGGAGTTCCTGGCGACCAGCGGCCACGACGTGACGTTCGTCACCACCTCCTACCACCCCGGCGACCAGATGGAGGGGACGAACGTCCCGCCGTTCCTGGAGACCCTCTACGAGCACGGCGTCGACCTCGAGACCCACACCACCGTCATCGGCTTCGAGGACAACGAGGCCCAGCTGCTGAACGTCTACTCGGAGGCGGTGTGGACCCACCCCGCGGACACCCTGGTCGTCGCCGAGCGCCGCGAGGCCCGGACGGGGCTGGCGGGCGCGCTCGAAGACCGGGGGTTCGACGCCGGCTCCGTCCACCGCATCGGGGACTGCGTCGCCCCGCGGCTCATCGACAAGGCCATCTACGACGGCGAGATGCTCGCGAGGGAGCTCGCCGTATGACAGCCAGCGACAGCCCAGCGACCACCACGACCACCGCAGCCGGAGACCCCCAATGACAGGAGCGCTGTGCATCGTGCCCGCGGCCGACGACGGAGCGCTACTCGAAGAGGCCCACCGGCTCGCCGAGGCCCTCGACGACGACCCGTCGGTGGTCGCAGTCGCGTTCGAAGGCGCTGCCGACCCGGACGCCATCGCCGCGGGCAACCCCGACGAGGTCGTCCGCGTCGAGCGCGCGGACGGCGAAGCGTTCGCGAGCGGTGCGGCCGGCGTCCGCGCGAGAGGCGAGGCCCTGGCCGAGGTCGCGGCCGACGCCCGGGCCGTCCTGCTTCCGGACACCGCCGACGGCACCGACCTCGCGGCGGCGGCCGCGCGACGGCTACGGGCCGCCTGCGTCACCGACTGCCTGCTCCGCGTGCGCGAGGACGACCTGTTCGCCGGGCGGCCTGCCTACGGCGGGCGGGCGTACGCCGAACTGTCGTTCGAGCGCGGGCCGCCGGTCGTGACGCTGAACACCGAGGCGCTCGGGACGCCGGCCGAACTCCCGCAGCGCGCCCCGGACGAACGGACCGCGACGGTCGACGTGGCCGGCGACGACCGCGTCCGGCACGTCGAGACGTTCGACGCCCCGGAGTCAGACCTGGCGAAGGCCCGACGCATCGTCTCCGGCGGCTTCGGGCTGGGCGGCCCGGACGGCTTCGCGGTCGTGGAAGACCTGGCGGACGCCCTGAGCGCCGCCGTCGGGGCGTCCCGGCCGCCAGCCGACGAGGACTGGGTGCCGTACGACCGCCAGATCGGCGTGACTGGCAAGGAGATAGACGTGGAGCTGTACGTCCCGGTCGCCGTCTCGGGGGACTCCTACCACATGCGGTCGGTGAACGCCGAGTACCTCGTCCCCATCAACACGGACCCGGAGGCCCGCATCTTCAACTTCGCCGACGTCGGCGTCGTCGGGGACGCCTACGAGTACGCGCCGGTACTGGCCGACGCCGTCCGGCGCGCGGCCGGCGCAGCCGAGGACGGGGGCGGTGACGGCACCACCGAGGAGGTGGCGGAATGACGGCCACCGACTTCGACGTCGTCGTGGTGGGCGCGGGCCGCGCCGGGACGGCGGCCGCGTACAAACTCGCGCAGTCAGACCTGGACGTGGCGCTGGTCGAGCGCGCGAAGCAGCCCGGGATGAAGAACGTCACCGGCGGCGTGCTGTACGGCCAGGTGGTCGCGGACCTCGTGCCGGAGTTCCCCGAGGAGGCGCCCCTGGAGCGCCACGTCGTCGAGCACAACATCAAGCTCCTGCACGGGGACGCCGAGGTATCCATCGGCTACCGCGACATGGCGCTCCGCGAGGAGCCGAACTACACCCTGATGCTGGGGAAGTTCGACCGGTGGTTCGTCGACCGCGCGGTCGACGAGGGCGCCGTCTTCCTCCCGGAGACGACGGTCAGAGACGTCACGCAATCCCGCGACCACGCCGTCGTCCACACCGACCGGGAGAACGGCGACCTGACCTGCGAGGCCGTCGTCGGCGCGGACGGCGTGAACACGACGGTCGGCCGAGCTACGGGGATTCAGCGCACGATGCACAACCGCGACATGGCACTGTCCGTCAAGCAGGTCATCGACGTCGGCCGGGACACCATCGAGGAGCGGTTCAACCTCGACAGCGACGAGGGCGCGGCGTACATCTACACCGGGTTCCCGGAGGGCGCGCCGACCATCGGCTACTTCATCTACACGTTCGACGAGTACATCTCGGTCGGCGCGGTCGGCGGCCTGGAGGTGCTGCGGTGGCTCGGCGACGAGGGGTACGGCGAGTCGGGGACGCCGCTGTACTCGCTGCTGGAGGAGTTCATGGAGCTGGACACCGTCCGGCCGTACGTCCAGGGCGAGAGCGTCCAGGAGTACCAGGGCATCCTGCTGCCGGAGCTGTCCTACGACTCGCTGCCCGAGCGCTACGACCGCCGGGTCGCGCTCGTCGGGGACGCGGCCGGGCTCGTGCTCAACAAGGGGTACACGTTCCGCGGACTCGACTACGGCATCAAGAGCGGGCTGCTCGCCGCCGAGTCCGCCATCGCGGCCGACCGGGCGGGCGACTGGGACGGGTTCGGGCGCCGGTACGACGAGTGGCTGGAGGACTCCTACGTCCTCGAGGACATGCGACAGCACCGCCACCTCCCGAAGTTCCTCGAGAACGAGCGGATGTACGGCGCCTATCCGGGCATCGCGACGGAGACGCTGCGCGGGATGTACTCCGCGGGCAGCGACGGGGAGGGGTTGACCTGGCGGCAGGCGCTCCAGGCGTTCCGGCGGAGCGACGCCGGCGTCCTCGACCTGCTGAAGGACGGCTACCGGGGGTTCCGGTCGCTGTGATTCGACCAAAGAGCAATGACAGTTCGACACGACAGCCTACCTAGAGTAATGCGTTACCACACAACACAGCAGTCGGCAGGTGAGGAGGGGCCGTCCCGATGAGCGTCCAGGACAGCCTGGAGACGGTGAACTGGGACGTCAGCGAGGAGGCCCACATCACCGTCGACAACGACCACTGCGTGACCTGCGAGGACAAACCCTGCCTGCACCTCTGTCCCGCCGAGTGCTTCGACTACCAGGAGGACCAGAAGGGCGGCATCTACTTCGCGTACGAGCCGTGCGTGGAGTGTGGCGCCTGCATGGTGTTCTGCGCGAACGACCCCGAGAAGGGCGCCGTCTCCTGGTCGAAGTCGGAGGGCGGGAAGGGGGTAGAGTTCGACTTCGGCTGACCATGCACCTCGAGGACCAGACCGCCATCGTCACGGGTGGTGCGAGCGGTATCGGCGCGGCGACCTGCCGCGTGCTCGCCGAGCGGGGCGCCGACGTCGTGGTCGCCGACGTGGACGCCGAGGGCGCAGGAGGAACGGTCGCGGACGTGGAGGCCGGCGACGGCGGGAGCGCGTCGTTCGTGGAGACGGACGTCAGCGACGAGGACTCGGTCGCGGCGATGGTCGTCCACGCCCGCGACGAGTTCGGGAGCGTCGACGTGCTCGTGAACAACGCGGCCGTCGCCTCCCGCGAGGCCGACGGTCCCATCACGGAGTTCTCCGAGGAGGCCTACGAGTTCCTCACGGGCATCAATCTCCGCGGGCCGATGTACGCCTGCAAGCACGCCGTGGCCGCGATGCTGGACACCGGCGACGGCACGGGCGTCGTCGTGAACAACGCCTCGGTCGCGGCGCTCGTCGCCGAACCGGGGATGGACGTCTACACGGCGACGAAGGGCGCGCTCGTGTCGCTGACCCGCTCCGTCGCCGTCGAGTACGCGCCCGAGATTCGCGCGAACACGGTCTGTCCCGGCGTCGTGGAGACGCCGATGCTCCGGGACGCGACGGCCGAGTCCGGGGCCGCCGACGACAGCGAGGTACCCGACACGCTCGCCCGGATGGTCGAGGAGACGCCGCTCGGGATGGCCGACCCCGCGGACGTCGCCCGCACGGTCGCCTTCCTCGCGTCCGACGACGCGGCGTTCGTCACCGGAGCGACGATTCCGGTCGACGGGGGGTACACGGCCCGATGAGGGCGCTCGTCGCCGCACGGCCGGAACCGCACCGCGTCGTGGACGACGACGGCAACGCCGAGCCGTACCGCTTCCAGCTCAGCATCGACGACCGCGTGGCCCTGGAGGCCGCCCTCGACGTGGCGGACGAGGTGACGGCGGTCGGCATCGGCGGCGAGACGGCCGAGGACTGCGTGCGCTCGGCGCTCGAACGGGGCGCCGACAGGGGCGTCCACGTCGCGTTCGACCCCGTCGAGCGCACGGCGGGCGACAAGTACGCCGCCGTGCTGGCCCGCGTGGTCGGCCGCGAGTCCCCGGACGCGGTGTTCGTCGGGCAGGCGTCGTCGTTCTCGGGGTCGGAGGTCGCCGGGCTCGCCGCCGGCGCGCTGGACTGGCCGAGCGCGACCCGGGCGACCCGACTCGGTGCGGACGACGCCGAGGTACCGGTCGACGCGGCCGAGGGCGAACTCGCCGTCCAGCGCAAGCTCGCCGTCGGCCGCCAGGAGGCCGTCGTCGTCCCACTGCCCGCCGTCGTCGGCGTCGACGCCGGCTACACCGACCCGAAGCGCGCGCCCCTGGACACCGTCGTCGCGGGCCGGCGCGCGGACATCGAGACGGTCGAGTTGGCGGCGGTGGCGCCCGGCGAGTCCCGGTTCTCGATGAGCGTCGGCGCCGCCACCGTCGACCAGGTGACGCCGAACGAGCGCTGGGGCCGGGGCCGGCCGCCCCGCTCGGGCGGTGTCGAGGAGCGCATCTACCGGATGCTCGGCCGGGGGACCGGCCGGACGAAGAGCACGGGCGAACGCATCGACGCGCCCCCGGAGGAGGCCGCCGAGCGCGTCGTCGACTTCCTCCGCGAGCACGACCTACTGTAGCCGGTTCTCTCCCGCGCCCGCCGTCGACTGGCGAACGGGGCCGTCGGAGCCAGCGACCAGCCGAGCGGCGCCCGGCCCCGACAGTCGGAAGCGACTCGCGGGCGCGAGGTGCGCGAGCGTCCGGTGGACGAGCGCACCCCGGTAGACGCCGAGCTGGTAGCCCGCGTGGTCGGCGGAGTAGTAGCTCGCGTACGCGAGCGGGCCGGCGTCGGGGCGGTGGACGGCGTACTCGACGGCGAGCGGCAGGCAGGCGGCGACACCGAGGCCCGCGACGAGCGCCAGGCTCCCAGTCGGCGTCCACGGCCACGCGAGGAGAGCGAGCCCGCCCAGCGGGAGCGCGTAGTACCGCGTCACCTCCCGAGAGACGGCGTACGCCGACGAGACGGCGCCCCGGAGGCCGCTCTCGACGACGTCCCAGCGCGAGACGGTCGACTGGAGGCGGCGGTACTGCCCCCGGGCCCCGGCGACGCGCGCGAGGAGGCCGGCGCCGCCGGCGACGCCGGCGACGAGCAGCGCGACGACGGCGACGGCGCCCGTCGAGAGCAGGGCGACGGCGCCGGCGAGCGCGGCGAGCAGGCCGTCGAGGGGCACGTCGACCCGCCGGCCGTCGTGGTCGTAGTCGCGGGCGAGCAGCGCCTCGGACGCGCCGTAGGTCGCGCGCCGCGCGGCGAGCGCGCCGGGCGCGTCCCGGTAGTCGTGGCGGACGACGCCCTCGGGCGCGTAGACGGCGTCGTAGCCGGCGGCGACCGCCCGCCAGCAGACGTCGACGTCCTCGGCGACGCTCCGGTCGGGGAACGGGACGGCCTCGAAGACGGCCCGGCGACCGACGAGGTTCGCCGTCGGGAGGTACGGCGTGTCGCCGTCCGGGTCGACGCGAGCGCCGTACGCGCCCATGTCGAGCGAGGACGCGACGCCCTCGTAGGCGCTCGCTGGCCCGCTACCGGCCGGCCGGACGCGCCCGCCGGCGAGGTCGTGGACGGCGAGACACGGCGCGAGGGCCGCGAGCCAAGAGGGGGTCGGACGGCAGTCGGCGTCGGTGAAGGCGATTACGTCGTAGCTCGCGGCCTCGACCCCGCGATTCCGGGAGGCACCGATGCCCAGGGGAGCGTCGGGGTCGCCGACCGAGACGACGCGGAGGCGGTCGGCGGCGGCGAGCCGGTGGGCGCGCGCAGCCTCGGCGGTACCGTCGGTCGAGCCGTCGTCGAGGACGACGACCTCGTAAGTCGGGTAGTCGAGCGCGGCGAGCGCGTCCAGACACCCCACCAGGGCCTCGCGGTCGTTCCGGACCGTGACGACGACCGAGACGGGCGGCCGAAATCCGGGGTCGCAGTCGGGTCGCCAGGCGAGGAAGCCCCGGTGGTGGAGTCGCTCGAAGAGGTCGGCGGCCGCAGCGGCCTCTCGCCCGGTCTCCGCGGCGACCGCCTGTGGAGTGCGAAAGCCGTCATCGTCGAGGGCCGCGACGAGGTCGAGGGCGGCAGAATTGAGTCGGGTCGCGACCAGCGGCCGCCGGGAGACGAGGACGTCCCCGGCGACGCTGGCGCCGTCCCGCAGCCGGTACTGGCCCGCGGACCGGTCGGAGCGAGGCGCGGCCATCCCGGTCAGTCGCCGGAGAGGATGGCCCGGAGCTGGGGGTCCTCGCCGTCCGGGTCCGCGCTCCCCATCGCGACCGCCGGGCAGCCCTCGTGGTCGTCGATGCGGCTGCGGAGGTTCGCGATCTCGTCCCAGGCCGTCTGGAAGCCGTCCTCGACGACGTTCCCGGAGGCGAGGTGGTCCCACTGCGTGAACGCACACGGGAACACGTCGCCGACGGGGTCGACGAGACAGGTCAGCGAGCCCGCGCCGCACTGCTTGAGCGTGTCGTTGCGCACCTCGCCGAGCGCGTTCAGGTAGAAAAAGGAGTCCCCCGTCCGCACGTCCGGGTGGTCCGCCAGCCAGCCGTGGAGGAACCGGATCTGGTCCTCGGTCAGCCGGAACTCGTCCCAGGTGTCTTCGCCGCGGCCGCTCGGCCGGAAGCGGTTCAGCCGGAGGCCGGCGTCGTGGCTCTCGGCGAGGTCGTAGATGTCGGGGAGGTCGGCGACGTTCTGGCGGGTGACGACGGTGTTGACCGTCGTCCCGATGTCCCGGTCAGCGAGGCGGTCGAGGGCGTCCCGGACCTGGTCGTAGACGCCCTCCCCCCGGATGGCGTCGTTCTCGGCGCGCAGGCCGTCCATGCTCACCTGGAGGAACAGGGGGTCCATCGCCTCCACGCGGTCCAGGGTCGCCTCGTCGAGTTGGGTGCCGTTCGTGCTCACGCACGTCGAGATGTCGCGGGCAGTCAGTTCCTCGAGGAGCTCCAGCATGTCGGGGCGGACGAACGGCTCGCCGCCGCCGATGTTCACCTGGAAGACGTCCATCTCGTCGAGCTCCGCGATGAACGATTTGGCCTCCTCGGTGCCGAGTTCGCCCGGCATCTGGTGGCCGGGGCCGCTGCCGGAGAGGCAGTGGTCGCAGTGGAGGTTACAGCCGAGCGTCACCTCCCACGTGATGGTGACCGGCGCGGACAGCGGGTCGCGGTCACTCGGCACGGGCCAGCACCCCGCGTTCGAGCAGCGAGTCGACGACTGCCGGGGAGAACTCGGCCTCGACGGTGGCCCGCGGCCGGGGCTCCTCGACGAACTCCAGGACGTCGACGACGGCTTCGCTCACGCGGTACAGCGAGGCGTCCTCGTAGCCGTAGTTCTCGTGGTCGTACACCAGGCCGCCGTCGCCTTCCCGGCGGTACTTGACGTGGGACGGGCGGTGGACGGTCGCCGGCATCTCAGTAGACGCCGCAGATGCCGTCGATTCGGAGCTCTTCCGCGAAGAGGTCCTCCTCGATGTCGGGTGCCTCCTCGTCGTCCGCGGCCTCGCTGTCGGGGGCTTCGGCGGAGTCGTCGTCTGCGTCTGCGGCCGTCTGTGACATACACTCTCTAACACGGAGAGATACTATATACGTTTTGACTAGTTCTGGTAGCTGACACGAGCGGCGCGGCACAACAGCCTTGTCGGCGGGCCGGCATCCACGACCATGGACAGCCCGAACGCCGTCAGGCTCGGCGAGCTGTCGTGGCCAGCGGTGGCGGCCGCCGTCGAGGACGGCGTCGACACCGTGGTGGTCCCGCTGGGCGCGACCGAGCAGCACGGCCCGCACCTGCCGGTCGACACCGACACCCGACTCGCGACCGAACTCGCCGAGCGGGTCGCCAGACGGCTCGGGGACGCGCTCGTCGCCCCGGCGATTCCCGTCGGCCCCTCCGAGGAGCACGCGTCGTTCCCGGGCACCATCTCCGTCTCCCCGGACACGCTCGACGCCCTCCTCCGGGATTACGTCGACTCAGTCGAGCGCGGGGGGTTCGAGCGCGTGGTCGTCCTCCCCGGGCACGGCGGCTCCTTCCCGACGGTCGACGCGGTCTTCCCGGGGCTCGCCCGCGAGACGGACGTCGACGTCGTCGCGGTCACGGGCCTGCAACGCTACATGGACCTGCTCCAGGACGGCCTCCGCGAGGCGGGCGTCGACGTCGACGAACCGGTCGTCCACGCCGGCGCCAGCGAGACCGCGATGGTGCTCGCGCTCGCCCCCGACCTCGTCGCCGACGACCGCCCAGAAGGCCACACCGGCGCGGTGTCCGCGGCGGCGCTGTTCAGCGAGGGAATCGAGCGCTACGACGAGGCCGGCGTGCTCGGGGACGCGCGACCCGCGACCGCCGCGGTCGGCGAGACGCTGCTCGAACACGTCGCCACCGCCCACGCCGACTACGTCCGCGCGGAGTTCGACGCGCTCGACAGCTAGTCGCGACCACCACACTCAGCCATGAGGACTGACGACCCCGGCCTCGACACCGAGTTCTACGCCATCGAGACCGACGCCTCCCCCGAGGAGTTCCTCGCGGTCGCGCGGGTGTACGCCCGCGAGGTCGTCGAGAGCTACGAGCTCGCGGTCGACGTAGCGGGTCTCGACTGGGAGGTCAGCGAGCGCGCCCGGCGCCGCGCGGGCGCCGTCCGGTACCGCGACGGCGACCCCGAGACGGTGTCGCTCACGTGGGCGGTGTTCACGAACCGCGGCTGGGGCGCGGCCGCGGAGACCATCCGTCACGAACTCGTCCACGTCCACCTCCTGAACGAACACGGGGACCCGAGCCACGGCGACCGCTTCGAGGCCTGGGCCGAGCGCCTCCAGACTCCGGTGACCTGCGAGCCGTTCGCCGAGCCGAACTACTGGGTGGTCTGCCGGGACTGCGGCAGCCGGATGGCGCGCTACCGGAAGTCGAAGCTCGTGAAGAATCCCGGCGACTACCGGTGTGGCGGCTGCGGCGGCCGCCTCGACGCCCGCGGAGCGAGCGACTGACCTGTCGCTCGCGCTACGGTGCCCGCGTTACAGCGGGTAGTCGCGGGGCTCGTGCTGGATGGATATCCACTTCGTCTCCGTGACCTCGCGGAGGAACGCGTCGCTGTTGTACTCGCCCACGCCGGAGGCGCCGATGCCGCTGAACGGCACGTGGGCCTCGTCGTTGATGGGCTGGTCGTTAATGTGAACGTTCCCGGTCTCCATGCGGCCGGCGATGTCCTTCGCGACCGAGAGGTCGCCCGCGTGGACGGCGCCCGAGAGCCCGTACTCGGTGTCGTTGGCGATGTCGACGGCCTCGTCGACGGTCGAGAACGGGATGACGGGCGCGATGGGACCGAAGTGCTCGTTGCAGGCGGCCGCCATCTCGTTGGTCACGTCCGAGATGACGGTCGGCCGGACGACCAGCGAGTCGTCGACGCCGTCGAGTTCGGCGGTCGCGCCGCCGGTTTCGAGGGTGGCGCCGGCGTCGACCGTCTCCTCGACGTAGCCCAGCATCTCGTCGCGCTGGGACTCGTCGATGATGGGGCCGACGACGGTGTCGCCCTCGTGGGCGCTGCCGACCGCGAGCTCCTCGGCGCGCTCGGTGAGCTTCCGGACGTACTCGTCGTAGACGTCCTCGTGGACGATGTGGCGGTTGATGGAGATACAGACCTGGCCCTGGTGGACGAACGAGCCGAACGTCGCGGCGTCGACGGCGCGGTCGACGTCGGCGTCGCTCGCGACGACGAAGGCGTTGTTGCCGCCGAGTTCCATCGCGGGCACGGCGAGGTTCTCGCCGGCGAGCCCGGCGACGTGCTGGCCGACCGACGTGGAGCCGGTGAACGAGACCACGTCGCTCTCGGGGTGGCTGGCGACGCGGTCACCGATGTCCGAGCCCTGGCCGGTGACGACGTTGACGACGCCGGCCGGCAGGTCGGTCTCCTCGAAGAGCTTCGCGAACAGCAGGCCGCCCGTAATCGGGGAGTTCGAGGACGGCTTCAGGACGACGCTGTTCCCGGCGGCGATGGCGGGCAGCACCGCGCGGGCGCTGAGGTTCAGCGGGAAGTTCCACGGCGAGATGACCGTGACGACGCCCTTCGGGCCGCGCTCGACGAGGTTCTCCTTGCCGGGGATGTTGGACTCGGCGTGCTCGCCTTTCATGCGTCGCGGGAGCGTCGCCGCCTCGCTGGCGTGGTCCGAGGCGATCTGGATGGAGGTCTCCCCCATGATGCGGGAGCCGCCGACCTCGTGGGCGAGCAGGTCGATGACGTCCTCGCTGTGTTCGTCGAGCGCGTGCAGGAACTGCTGGACGACGGCGGCCCGCTGTGCGGGCGGGGCCTCGGCCCACTCCGTCTGCGCCTCGGCGGCCGCCTCGTAGGCGGCGTCCACGTCGGCCTCCGTCGCCGCGGCCGCCTCGGTGACGACCTCGCGCGTCGACGGGTCCTCGTTCAGGATGGTCTCGGTGCTCTCGCCGGCGGTCCACTCGCCGCCGACGTACAGTTCGCTCCAGTCCGCGTCGATGGAGAAGTCCTCTGGCATACGTTTTACCAGACGGTAGAACGACGGATAAGGCGGCTGGATGGAGAGAGTGACGCCGGTTCGCTCCCCGGAGTCGGCGACGCCCGCGCGAACCGCGCTTGTTTTACCGCGCGGTAAACGACGTGGGGTATGGTCAGCGACGCCCCGCGCACTCCCGACGGCCCCGTCCCCGGCGAGCGAGTCAGACACGGCACCGGCGTCCACTCGACGCGCGCGTTCCCCACGCAGGGGTTCCCCGGTCACCTCGACCCGTTCGTGCTGTTCGAGCGGTTCTACATCGACCCCGAGGACGGCTTCCCGATGCACCCCCACCGCGGGTTCGAAATCGTCTCCTACATGCTCGACGGCGGCATGGACCACGAGGACTCCCTCGGCGTGGCGAACACCGCCCGCGAGGGCGACGCCATGCGCATCACCACGGGCGAGGGGATTCGGCACTCGGAGTTCCCCGCCGACGGCCGCGCGTGCAACGGCCTCCAGCTCTGGGTGAACCTCCCCCGCGACCGGAAGGACGCCGAGCCCGACTACGTGGACGCGAGCGACGCCGACCTCCCGACCGCCGACCACGGCGGCGCGACCGTGACGACCGTCATCGGGGGAGGGTCCCCGCTCTCGCTGCACACGCCCATGGAGTACCTCGACGCGTCCGTGACCGACGCCTGGGAGTGGACTGTCCCCGACGGCTGGTCCGGCTTCCTGTTCGGCGTCGACGGCGACGGCACCGTCGACGGCAGCCCGTTCGGCGTGGGCGACGTGGCCGCGTTCGCCGACGGAGACGCGGCGCAACTCCGGAGCGACTCGGGACTCCGGGTGGTCGCCGTCTCCGGCGAGCCACACGACCAGCCCATCCAGCAGCGCGGCCCGTTCGTGCTCTGAAGGCGGGACCGACGCGACCCCGGCGAGAGTTTTCCAATTGGTAAGAAACTTCCTTCCGGGGGTACTCCACTCGCACGTGACAGACGTAGCAGTCGTCGGCGGCGGTCCCGCCGGCCTGACAGCGGCACAGTACGCGGCCAAGAACGACCTCGAGACCGTCCTCTTCGACACGGACGAGTCCTGGATGCACAAAGCCCACCTCTTCAACTACCCAGCGGTGCGCTCCATCAGCGGCGACGAGTTCCTCACCGTCGCCCGCGGCCAGGCGCGCTCCCGCGGCGCCGACCTCCGGGACGCCGAAGTCACCGCCGTCGAAGACCTCGGCGACGACGGCTTCCGCGTGACCACCGACGACGGCGACGAGCACAACGCCGACTACGTCGTGCTCGCCACGGGCGGCGACCGAAGCCTCGCCGAGGACCTCGGCTGCGCGTTCACCGACGAGGACGTCGTCGACGTGAACGTCGACATGGAGACCAGCGTCGACGGCGTCTACGCCACCGGCGCGATGGGCCGCGCCGAGAAGTGGCAGGCCGTCATCGCCGCCGGCGACGGCGCCGCCGCCGTCCTCGACATCCTCTCGACGGAGAAAGGCGAGTACTACCACGACTTCGACATGCCCTCGGACGTCCCCGAGGTCTGATCGCCCGACCGCACTCGATTCTCGCAGACGCCGCCTCCGCGGACCTGGGCCGGCGGAGTTAGACCGGGCCCAGACGGACTCGCTTCGCTGCGCCCGTCTTCCAGAGTTCACCACTGCGGCCCGTCCACGACGAGACACGACGGGTGAGCCGACACGGAACTGCAGGCGTCCCGTACACTCAACCGGACGGGGGACGAACGTAACGGTATGGAGTTTGTCACGCAGGCCGGCGACGACGTTCCGGCCATCGGACTCGGCACCTGGCAGATGGAGACCGAAACCGCCTATCGAGCGGTTTCCACTGCCCTCGACCTCGGGTATCGACACGTCGACACGGCACAGCTCTACGAGAACGAGGGCGGTGTCGGCCGCGCTATCGAGGACGCGGACGTCGACCGCGACGAGGTGTTCCTCACCACGAAAGTCGATCCGTCCAACCGGACAATCACCGACATCGTCGATTCCGTCCTCGAGAGCCTCCGTCGGCTCCGCGTCGACCAGGTGGACCTCCTCCTCATCCACTGGCCGCATCCGCTCGCCAACCTCGATACCGTCATGCGAGGGCTCGACGCGGCCCGCGACGAGGGACTGACCCGACACATCGGCGTGAGCAACTTCGGGAGAGACCGCCTCGACCGCGCGCGCGAACTCTCGGACGCCCCCGTCTTCACCGACCAGGTGCTGTTCCACCCGTGGTGGCCGCAGCGCGACCTGCTCGCGTACTGCCAGCGCGAGGGCGTGACACTCACCGGCTACAGTCCGCTGGCGAACGGCGCGCTCGTCGACGACGACACGCTCGCCGAAATCGGGCGCCGCTACGGGAAGAGCCCCGCGCAGGTCGCGCTCCGCTGGGCGACCCAGCACGAGGACGTCCTCACTATCCCCATGTCCACGTCTCGCGAGCACCTCGCCCAGAACCTCGATAGCTTCGACTTCCGGCTCACCCGCGACGAGCACGACCGAATCACCGCGCCGTCCGCCCTCCGGACGGGCTGGGCGACGGTGAAAAGCCAACTCGGAATCTGAGGGTCTCGCACTCGGCGCCAGTCACGGGCACCAGCCCCGACTCGCCGTGACCGTCGCCCGGACGGAACCCCGGACTCGGTGAGTCTCGGTGCTACCACTCCCAGAACGACCGGGTGAACAGCACCAGCACGGGAATCACTTCGAGTCTGCCGAGCCACATCAGCAGTATCATGTGGAGTTTCGTCGTCCACGGGAACGCGAGATAGCTCCCGAACGGCCCGAGCAGGCCGAACCCGGGACCGATGTTTCCGATGGTCGCGATGCTCGCGCTGAGCGCCTCGATGGTCGTCAGATCGAGTCCGACGCGGCTCGCGTCGAGTGCGATACCCACGGCGGACACCCCGAAGATGAACAGGTAGAGGAACGTGAACGCGAAGACGCCCCTGACGACGTCCTCGTCGATGACGCGCCCACCGAGACGGACCGGCTCCACGACGTCCGGGTAGACCGTCGTCGAGAGCTGTCTCCGGGCGGCCTTGAGGACGACCAGCCACCGAATCACCTTGACGCCGCCACCGGTCGAACCCGCCGACCCGCCGATGAACATCACGCCCAACAACAGCACTTGCGCCCACTCGCTCCACTGCGCGAAGTCGCTCGTGGCGAACCCCGTCGAGTTCAGGAGCGTGACGGTCTGGAACAGCGCCTGCCGGAGTGAGTTCTCGGGGACACCCAGGGTGACGCCCCCCAGCTCCAGCGGCGGCGCAGCCCCGGTGAACAGCAGCCCCCACAGGAGTACCGCGACCCCGACGATTGCACCGACGTACCCCTGGAACTCTCGGTTCCGAAACACCTCGACGTACTGCCCGCGGAGGACGAAGTAGAAGAGCGCGAAGTTCGTCCCCGCGACGACGATGAACGGAATTACGAGCCACTGGACGGCCGGCGAGAACGCCGCGATGCTCGCCGCCTGCGGGGAGAACCCGCCGGTCGGGAGCGTCGTGAACCCGTGGGCGACCGCGTTGTACAGGTTCATCTCGGGCGCGAGTCCGAGCCAGTGGAGGCTGTACAGCAGACCGATGCACACGACGGTGAACCCGGCGTAGACGAGCCAGAGGATGCGTGCGGTCTCGGTGATCTTCGGAGTCAGCTTCTGCAGTTCCGGTCCGGGGGCCTCCGCGTCGATGAGTTGCGCGCCGTTGACTGCCAGCTCGGGGAGAATCGCGACCATGAGCACGATGATTCCCATGCCTCCGAGCCACTGTGTCAACTGCCGGTACATCAACAGCGCGTGGGAGTGCCGCTCGAACGAGATCTCGCCGAGCACGGTCGCCCCCGTCGTCGTGAACCCCGAGGTCGATTCGAACAGCGCGTTGACGAGCGAGCGGAACAGGGCAGTCGGCGAATCGAGGGCGAGACCCACCGTCGACTGCGTGCCCACGCCGGCGAGCAGGTACGGTATCGTCCCGACGGCGGAGACACCGACCCAGGCGAGCGTGACGAACAGGAGGGCCTCCTCTAGCCCGAGTTCGGCGTCGCCATCGACCTGCTCGAGTGCGAGTCCGAGTGCTGCCGTCGCTGCGGTAGACGCGAGAAACACCAGAATGTCGCCCCGGTACACGAGGGCGACGAACAGGGGGACCGCCAGCGTCACCGCGAAGTATTTCAGCACCGTGCCGACGAGCGCGACACTCTGTCGCCAGTTCACGTTCACCTGCATTCAGCGACCCCACCCCTGGAAACCGGGACGACACCGCGGCACGTCGCCGACTCGCGTGGTTCGACGTCGGTCTCTCGAGCGGTTCATAAGCGGGCGATCGTCTCTTCGACAACGTCGCTGTCCGCGAGTATCACGGCGTGATCCCCGGGCTCTATCACGGTGTCGCCCCGCGGCACGAGGAAACTCCCGTTTCGCGTGATCGCGCCCACGACGACGCCCTCCGGGAGGTCGCTCATCGACTCCCTGATGGGGCGCCCCGTGAGGACGCTGTCCCTGTCGATCTGGATCTCGATCACCTGGGCCTGGTTGTCTTCCAACAGGGCGACGTTCTGCGTGTTCTGGTCGCGAACGAATTCGATGATTTCGACGGCCGTCGCTCGGCGCGGATTCACGGCGACGTCCACGCCCGCCGCTTCGAACAGGTCGACGTACTCACCGTGGTCCACGATGGCGACCGACCGGTCTGCTCCCTTCCCCTGGGCCCGCAAGGCAGCCAACAAGTTCTCCTCACTGTCGTGGTCGAGCGCTGCGACGACGACGTCGACGTCCGTCATCCGTTCGCTCTCCAGAAAGTCTCGGGCGGTCGGGTCCCTGTTCCGAACCGTGGTGGTAGACAGCCGCTCGGAGAGCTCCCTGGCGCGGTCGGCGTCGGCCGCTACGAGATGGGGACGGAGCCCACGGTCTTCCAGCAGTCGAGCCGTGTGGTAGCCGATGTCACTCCCCCCGATAATCAGGACGTTCTTGCGGTCGGACCCCCTGGGAGCCAGTTCGGTTCCGAAGACGTGTACCGACTCGGGTGGCCCCACGACGACCACGTCGTCCCCGGCCTGAATACGTGTCTCGCCGGTCGGGACGACAGTCGTCCCGTCTCGGAGGACCGCGGCGAAGGTGAGCGCGTCGAACTGGTCGGCCTCGCGTACCGATTGGCCCACGAGCGGACTGTCAGCTCCGACTTCGAACTCGGCCATCTGGACCATCCCGCCGGCGAACACGTCGAAGTCGCGCGCGGCCGAGAGACCGGTCCCGCCGGCGGCGGCGGCGACGGTCAACAGGTTCGTTCCGACCATGAAGTCGACGTCGAAGACGTTCTCGGCCTGGTCCCAGGTGTCGATGTACTTCACGTCTTTGACCCGGGCGACTGTCGTCACGTCCGCGAGTGCCTTCGCTGTACCGCACGTGATGATGTTTATCTCGTCGCTGTCGGTGCTCGCAATGAGAATGTCGGCGTCCTCGATGCCGGCCTCTCGGAGCGTGTCGATGGCCGAACTATCCCCGGTGACCGTGAGGACGTCGAGGTCGTAGCTGAGTCCGTCGATTCGACCGGCATCGATGTCGATCATCACGACGTCGTGGTCCGCATCGAGTTCCGCCGCGACCCTGGTGCCCACCTGACCTGCACCGGCGATTATCACCCGCATTCCCGTATCTGACCGGATATCTCGTTCTGCGGATTTGGTTCCATCGATAGGTGTGGCAGCGGCCCCTTCTCGTCGTCCGGACCGACTGAGGCACTCCCAGTCGGGGATGTCTCGTCCCGCGCAGCCGAGGCCGGCCACCGATCACCGATTGCGTTCCGCCGCACTGGTCGGTCGGTCGGGCCGGAGTTGAGCCGAACCCGGACGTACTCGCTTCGCTGCGCGGACTGGCAGGACTCGACGCCGTCCGACCGCACGCACCCGCGAACGCGCGGGGGACGCGCTGGTCGCTCGCGGTCGTTGCTTCGGTAGAAGTGGGTCGGGGCGGATTCGAACCGCCGACCTGCACGCCTTCGGGCGGTTTCACCGCCCTCGGCTAACCGCACCGCAAAGCGGTGAAGCGTGTGGTCATACCCCAGCTGTACCACCCGGCGTGAGTCGGCTTCGGAGACTACAATGAGTCGCCAAATGAAGCCCGAACGCGCCGTAGAACGGTATCTGAAAGAACGGAAGCCCGAAGTCTCAGAGTCAACCCACTACAACCACGCCTGCACACTCAACGCATTCTTGGAGTTCTGCGAGCAGGAAGGATTAGACAACATCTGCGACCTCGATGGCTTCCACATCCACGACTTCAAAATATTCCGCCGCGAGGTCGGCGGCATCAACGAGGTCACGCTCTACAAGAACCTCTGCACCCTCCGCGTATTCCTGAAATGGTGTCGGTCGATGGACTTGGTCGATTCCGGTGTGGTCGAGAATATGATTCTTCCCGAACCGGATGACGATGCGCGGGACACGAAAATCGACGCTGAACGTGCGGACCAGATTCTCGACTACTTGGAGCGATTCGAGTACGCGACCCTTCGCCACGCCCTGTTTGCTCTACTGTGGGACACAGGCTTCCGTATCGGGACGGCACGCGCAATCGACGTGGATGACTACCATCCAGAAGGCCAGTACGTAGAGATACGTCATCGACCAGAGCAGGATACTCCCCTGAAGAATGGGAGTCGTGCAGAACGGGAAGTGAATCTTCATCCGTGGGTGTGCGAAGTCCTCGATGACTACATCCAGATTCACCGCAAGGACACGACCGACGAGTACGAACGCGAACCGCTGTTCGCTTCATCGAAGGGGCGAACCGTTCGGTCGAATCTCCGAATGCACATCAACCGTGTAACTCGGCCTTGCCATACTACTGGAGACTGCCCCCACGGGCGAGAACAATCTGAGTGTGAAGCCGCTCAGCGATACGATATGGCGTCAAAGTGTCCGTCATCAGTCTCCCCCCATCCGATACGGCGCGGAGCGATTACGCACTGGCTCAACGAGGGACACAGCAAGGAACTCCTCGCTGACCGGATGAACGTCTCCGTGAAGACGCTGGAGAAACACTATGACGCTCGGACGGAGCGCGAGAAACGGCAACTCCGTCGCGAGGAGTTCGGGATGGAGTAGCGACCACGGTTTGAACACATCTTCGGACGTGACCCCCGGGGTTTGACCTCCGAAAACCACCCTGTATTTCTTTAATTCTCTCGTAGGAACCTCGACGCTGTCCGCGGGTTTCGGTATCTTTTTGCCCCTGGCCCCTGTTTGTTAGAGTGAAGGCTTTTCGCGGGAGACTACATCGAGCAGTCGCGCCTGTCGTAGTCATCTCCACGGTTCTCCGCATAGAGCGCGAGGATTGTCGTTCCGCTGAGCGTTATCTCCATCCTTCGACCTATGAGTACAGATACATCTCCGCCGTCAACAGCGACCAGTACAGCGACAACATCCAGCAATAGCGACCTCCCGTGTGTACAGTACGGCTTTCCTGAGGGAGCGCATCGAGCGCCGAAGCTCCAGACGCTTTACGAGCCAATCCCCGATGACGCCGCGACTGTCAGCCCTGTCTACAAGGTGCCGAGAGAACAGTACGAGCATCAATCTGAGTTCGAGAGCGGCTACGAAGTGAAGGGGACAACCACGATAGCGAAGGAGATTCAAGATGAATGTGAGGGCGATAACCGCGTCCTCTACCCCGTCCACATCGAGTCGGACACATACCACGAAGAAGGGCCGGAAACGCTTCTCTCGTGGTTCCGCGAGTTCGTAGAGGACCACCTCGAAGTCCCGTTCAGCACGTGCAGTTTGTACTTCTCGGGGAATCGTTCCATCCACGTCCACGTTCCCCGGTTCGTGTCCGGTGAAGACGACCGGGAGCAGCTGAAGGAATTGGCTGAGTCCTACTGCGAGGAGGCCGGAGCAGACCTCGACTTGGGGCTATACTCGCGGAAACGGCTCTTTCGGCTTCCGGGCGTCGAACACGCGAAGACTGGCATTCCGAAGGTCGAAATCGACCCGGCTTGGGACAGGGACCGCATCTTCCGTGAGGCTAACGGAGAGACGCCAAGCACGCCTGCAACGTACGCGGATGTGCTGTGGGATGTGTTCGGGCAGGAACGCCTGACAGTCGGGACAGACGGCCCTGATATGAACGCCTCGCAGAATCTGTTTCGGGTGCTTGACCCCAGGAAGACGCTCTTGGAGTTCACGCGCGATGAGCCGGCGAACGAAATCGAGACTCCCCTCATCGAGCAGGTAGCGTATCCCGGCGACCCTGCTGACGTTCCGGAGTGGTCGATGTACAACGCGAAAGAGTTCTCCCCGTATGCCCACGCGTCCGGGAATCCTCGAAGTGTCGCCGCAGTTCAGGTGAAAGGCGGGGCGTTTGCCCGAGAGAGGAAGCGTGGTGGTGCGACGATGATACCGGCGTACTTCTACGGAGCGGTCGGGTGTAACGATGAGTTCACGAAGCAGGACGTACACGCGCCGCTCCAATTGTCGAAGAAGGACTACCGGAAGTGGGACTACGTACCCGGGGAGAAGGTCGTCATCATCGGCGGGAAAAGCGGGAGTTCCCGAATCTTCGGTGTCTCCTCGTGGGACGCCACCGAGGTTGGCCACGCACTCACAAGCGATGAGGGCGGGCGAGACGCCGCACTCAACTATCTCTCAGAGCAGGGGTACGATGTTGGCGCATCCGGCTCCAGTACGTCCAGCTCGAAGCGGACAACTGCATCGAGGGCGGCAACTTCCGATGAGGAATCACGGACAATCTGGTCTGCCCGTGAAAACCCACCGAACGAAGCGGAAGCCCTCCAGCGGAAAGCTGAACAGGAAGGGATTGACACGCTCTCACACAATGAGCGGATTCGTGTTGCGTGCCGCCATCTCCGACAAGGATGGCAACCGACGTGGGAATGGTTTGAAGAACAGTATGGCTCAGCGTTCAAGCCGGCGGTAACGTGGCAGTTCCTCAAGGGAATTGTCGAAGACCCCGACTTCGCTGAGTACGACCACGTGGATGTCCCCCCGAAACCCACGTAACACTCTCCCTGCCCAAACCCACAGGCGGTGTCTCCTTTCCACAAAGGTTCTGGCTACTCTAGTACCCCCTCAATGGATGAGGCCACTTCCTGTTCTACACACCCAACCACACACACACACCACCCACTAAGTTATGTTGCGAGAACGCAGTACTGCGGCGGGATTCCTATGCCTTACGCCATTATTGCTTATAAAGGAATCTAGCGGCTTCTAGTGCCCAACATTCCACGGGTATCAACGTGGCCCGTTAGTGAAAACAGCAGGGCAGTCACAGCGGCCAGAGATTCCCCGATAATTCCTCCGCCGGTTCGTTATGAACTCCCCGGCGGGACGCGAGTTGCGCAAATACGGGCGTCCATACTCCCCGTTTCGTCATCCTCGACGCCCGTGAATTTCGGCAGCTCAGGTGGGGATAAACACCACTCGATGCGGTGGAACCGAGGGGGTGCCGTCAGCCTTGCCAACTCACGCACAGCTCTCGAAGGGGGCTACTGCATCGAGCATACTGTGTTCCGAACATCTCCGATTAATTGATTAAATGATGAGTTCGGTCTCCGTCAGGGACGTCCCACACAAGCCACCTATTCACCTATTATGAGTTTCTACCCACATCTCGCCCATCTTCGATAGTTCTGTTTCGAGTCGATTCCCATGTTTCTCGCGGTCAACGTACCCTTTCTCCTCTAGATTTGACACGTTGTATTGGACTCTGCTTCGAAATGACTCGTTGTACTCTTCATTCAGATACGTGGCCATTCGTTCAGCTAGCTCCGAAGTCGACGAGAATGTTCCCTCGGACCCCAGAAAGTGCAAGACGTCCCCCTCAAAATCTTCAACGTTGCTTCCTGGAGAAGACGGAAACTCAATGCACATTTCCTCGCCAAGGTCTCGAACACCTTCCGTCACACCGTTCTCATCGATTTTATCAAGCAGTTCCTGGATTTTGAGGTACTCTGGATGAACTCGTAAATCCTCACCTATATTCTCAAGGAGGTCCTTGGCCTCTCTCAGCCGCTGAATCATATCGAGGACAAGATACCGTTTTGGCGGGACGTAGTACGTATGGAGTCTCTCTCTGATTCCCTCCAACTCCTGTTGATATTCGGCGATGATTGAGTCAGCTGCAGTCGCGTAGGCGAACGCAGTCGTCCGGGGCATGGAGGAGATATTCACGTAAACCTCGTTGCCCGCTTCTAATTCGTCCAGTAACTGGTCGTAGGCCAGCGGGTAGAGGCGCTCGTAGTTGTACAGCTCGTCGACCTCCAACTCAACAGACTCCACTTCGACATCAAGCAAGTCGAAGGAACGTTTCAGTTGGTCCGCCATGTTGCCCGCCAGCCTAGCTGCCTCCTCGGCGTCGTCATCGTCTGGGTCTCCATCATGAGTGACCAAAACGACTCGGCTCGCGTCCATCTCTCCCTTCGAAATTGGGTGTATCAACCGCTCAAAGTCGAATCCGACAGGGATATAGTGAACTTGTTCGGCCATATGCGCCCACTCGTATTCTCCAGAGTATAATCTTTTGGCACTCTGGATGGCGCGTAGACTAGGCGGGCCGAAACGTGCGAGTGTAAGTAATACTCATCTACCAACACCCCCTCTTGTGCAAATCTCGCCAAAAACCTTATTTGTGCAACTCTATTATATGGGGGTAGGTGCCCTGAAAAACGACAGCACCTATGATACCACATGACGGACGACCCGTTTCCACACGACTTCGGAGCAAAGATTCACCCGAGCCATCGCGTGCATCAGCGGCTGTTCGCCCGGAATCCAGAACACGTCCCATTCGTTGCCTGCAAGTTCCGGCGTTCCTCGTGGTTCGTGAATCAACCTCGCTGGGCGTTTCTTCGTCCAGAGCAAGACCTGTTCATCACGACGTTCGAGAGTGACAAGAACCTCCTCGGACGCGAGACGGCGACCGTGGTAGACAGGCTGGCAGAGCTTGAGGACATCGCGCAGGGAGCATTCGTCGGAGACCGATTTACGTACCCCAGCCTCAATCGACGTGAGCTGGTTAAGGAAATCGACGAGGGCGTGAAGCGTCAGTTGGCAGCGAAGGACCTGCTCGATGAGCGCGGCATCGATATGCCGCTCTACCCAACGATTCTCGGGTGGAAGGACTGGCACTTCGAGCGGTGTCGTGAACTCGTTGAGGAACTCGGTGCTTCGGTTGCGTTTGATGCCACCCAGTACAACTCGGGAAGACGACTCGCCAATCACGTCGAAACTGCGGAGGAGGTTCTAGACTTGGACCGAATCTTCGTGAACGGGTGTACTTCCCTTAGGCGGCTCCGGAAACTCCCGAAATCAGTTGTGGCGTGTTCGGGTTCCTGGGGCATCCGCAAGAGAACCGAGGACAAGAGCGAGAACCCTCAGCGGGAGAACCTCCCGGAAGTCGTAGAGAAGCGGGTTGACGCACTCAACACCTGGCAATCGGACCTCACCAATTACCTATGACCAGAAAGACTGGCGGACCGCCGGAAGGACGAACCGACGAAGAACCATGGACGCCACCGGGTTCGGATGAACCAATCCAGCGGTCCCTAGACCTTGTCAAACGAGGGGATTCGGGAGAAGACCTCGATGACGGTGAATGCGATTTCATCTACGGGGACATCGTTCACGATGATGAAGCAGATGAGTCCATCGCGCTGGTTGTTGTGAACGTCCCTGGAATTGACGCCGAAGAATGGGAGTTCGACGATGGTGACACGTTAGCTGACCGGACACCGAAGTACCCCAATGACGATGACGTCGTCATTGTCGTTCCCCTCGATGTACTCGACGAATATCTCCCGTATTGGGACGAACGAGAGACACCACTCCCGATAGAGCGGCTGGTGGACGACGAAGTTCCATACGCTCCGTTCCCGTCACTTCAGCTCGTTCTCGTCGAGAAATCCCATTTACGAGACTGAGATAGCCGACGGGTACTGACTGTTCTTGCTCACTTCCACTCGTTAGCTGTTTCACGGTGAGCTTGTGGGGCGGAAAGTCTGGCTCTCAGCCGGAAATTTCGCGCGCGGAGTTACCTATTACGCGCTCGCGTGCGCTCGGTGATGTTCTAACTGGTGGGAGTCACTGCATCGAGGCGCTTGTTCTTTCTCCCCCGCTCGATGCGCTCGTCCCCTCCGGTTCACACACTACCTCGCGGAGTTGCGCGTAGAGGTCGGGGTGGTTCTCTCTGAGTACACCTATGTCGGTGGAGAGTTCGCCCTCAGCCTTACGTCGAATTGGGAGAGGGCTTGTAGCGAAGGTCTTCATCGGTAGTGTCTCCGCCCTCGATGCATCTGTTACCTCTGTTGTTCCCGCCACACAAAGACGACCACTCACTAAGTTATGTTGCGAGAACCGCGGGAAGGCGAAGTGTTGAGAGTCCACCCCACAGTATTGCGTATAAAAATCCCGACGCTGTCTTCACCACGTAGAGGGAAACACTCTAGGAGGCCGGGTGACTACTCCAAGATGAAGCCGACCACGTCTGGTGGTTTGGGACAGCACCAACCGCCAACTTGGTGAGTTGGAAACGGGGTAGAAGACCACCGTATCCACGTCTGGTGGTTAACTACTCGCCACTAAGGAAGTGAATGAGTGGGTCGGGGCGGATTCGAACCGCCGACCTGCTCCGTGTGAAGGAGCCGTCATAACCGGACTAGACCACCGACCCGGACACCAGTTGGTACCCGGAGGCCGGCATTAAGGCTTGCGTTTCCCTAGATGCGTTGGCGGACGCGGCGAACCGTCTGTCGGGCCTCCCGTTCGACGGTGGTGGCGCGCTGGCGCACGCGGTCGGGCGTGCTCGGGCCGGTTTCGGCCTCGCGGCCGGTGAGCGAGCGGGCGCGGTCTTCGACCGGACGTAGTTCCGTGCGGACGCCGGTAGCGGCTTCCTCTGCGGCGCGTCGGACGTAGTACGCTGCGTCAGTAAAGTGTCGGTTCATATCCAACAGAAGTCTCGCGAGTACTTAGCGCTGCCGGCGGTGCGCTCGCCACCACAGGATTTTAGTATCTTTAGGTTGGCCTAAAACGTGTAGCGGGCGCCGCCGACCGCCCGTTGCGCGTCTGTCCCAGCCAGAGTCCGTCGGCACTCGCCGTCCCTGGAGAGGGACGTCGGCATCACTATCTGTCCCCGTCCGCGCCCGCCGTCAGTACGACGGCGACTCCTCGCGGACACCCGCCTCGTCGTTCGCCAGTCGCGCGAACACGAACAGGGCGTCCGAGAGCCGATTCAGGTAAGAGACGGCCGTCTCGTTCACGCCGTCCTCGCGGTCCCGGAGCGCGACCGCGCGGCGCTCGGCGCGCCGGCACACCGCCCGGGCCTGGTGGAGCGCCGCGCCCGCGTCGCTGCCGCCCGGGAGGATGAACGACTCCAGGGGCTCCAGTTGCTCCTCGCAGGCGTCTATCCACGCCTCGACCTGCGCGACGTGGGCCTCGCGGACCTGCGGGTCGTCCTCGTCGGGCTCCGGGTTCGCGAAGTCCGCCTGCACGACGTGGAGGTGGTTCTGGACCTCCCGGAGGTAGTCGTCGAGGTCGTCGACGCCGGTCGGGCGGATAGCGCCGACGGCGGCGTTCAGTTCGTCGACCGTGCCGTACGCCTCGATTCGGGGGCTCGCCTTCGACACGCGCTCCATCGTCCGGAGGTCCGTGTCGCCGTCGTCCCCGCGCTTGGTGTAGATCTTCACGCCAGGGTCGCCTCCACGTAGCCCAGGATGTTCTCGCTCTCGGCCATCGTCACGCCGCGCTCGTCGTCCACGAGCACGGGCACGCCGCGCTGGCCGCTCACACGCTTGACTTCGTTCCGCTCGGAGTGCATCGCCTCGACCCACTCCGTCTCGTAGTCGATGCCGTGGTCGTCGAGGGCGTCGGAGACAGTCTCGCAGTACGGGCAGCCGTCGAGTGCGTACAGGGTCAGCGCCATACTCGGGGTTGGGCTGGCGCGCCCATAGGTGTTGGTCCCCACACGTTCACGTGGGTGGCCCGCGTGCGACGAGCTACCATGTTCGACACGACGTTCGAAGTCGGTGAGGTCGTCGCCGCCGAGGCGTTCCCGGAAGCCCGCAAACCCGAGCTCGCGAAACTCGACGTCGACCTCGGTGACGGCGAGCCCGTCCAGTCCGCCGCCCAGACCGGCTACAACTACGACCCCGATGAGCTCGTCGGCCGCCAGGTGCTGTGTGCGACCGACCTCGGCACGGTGAACATCGCCGGCTACGAGTCGGAGGTGCTGACCGTGGGCGTCCCGGACGAGGACGGCAATCCCGTGCTCGTCGGCCCGGACGAGGACGTGCCGCCGGGCGGCGAACTCTACTGACTACCGGGCGCCGCCGCGCGCCCGCTCCGGTGGCGCCACCGAGTCGCCGCCGGACTCGGGCGCGACGTACGTCAGCCGCGGCGTGGCGTCGACGGGGACGACGTCGTGTGCGACGAGCAGCGACAGCACGCCCGACGCGCCGCCGAAGTCCCCGCGGTACCAGAAGCAGACGTGTGGCACCGCGACGACGCCGCGTTCGGGGTCGTACTCGGCGTTCTCCTGGAGGTACTGTCGAGTGAGTGCGCGGAGTTCCGCGTCGACGTTCGCGGCCGTGAACGTCACCGCCATCCCGGGGACGTGGCGGGCGGTGAGCGTCGCGAAGTGGACGCGTTCGTCGAGGTCGCGGAGCCGGTGCCGCCGCAGGAAGTCCCCGGGCAGTGGGTCCGGCAGGTAGCCGAAGCCGTACTTCCAGCGGTTCGCCCGGAGGACGCCGTGTCTCACGTCGTCGGGCGTCAGCGTCTCGCCGGCGACCGCACAGCGCGCCCGGCCGCCGCTCCGGCCGCGGTCGACGAGCGCGCCGTGGACGTTCAGCCAGAACGCGAGCGCGGCGTCCTGGTCGTCGCGCAGGACGGCCAGCACGCCGTCGGTGACGTCCGCCAGCGAGTCGAAGAGGGCGTCGGCGCTACCGTCGTCGTGGGCGGCGTGGCGGAGGCGCTGTGCGGCGGCCACGAGGTCGTACGGCGACGTCGTTCTGGCGTTGGCGGCGAACACGCGGCGTCACCCCTCACCCCAGGCTACCGTGCCGAGTGAAACCATACCACGAAATTGGGGGTCTGACTACAAACGTCTGTCGACGGGGTGTCCGCCAGCCCCCCGCACGGGCCCCGTACAGCCCGAATCTAGACGGGACCGGCGAGTCAGCCAGAATCAGTGTGGGCGCTCGCGGTCAGTCGAGGCCGGGTTCGACGACCTCGTAGCCGAGGTTGCGCTCGCGCAGCGGGTCCGTGTGTTCGGAGAGGAGGTCGGCGCTCGCGACGAGGAGGACGGAGAGCCCGCGGCTGGCGGCGGCCGGCACCGCGCTCGCGGTGCCGAACCGGACGTCGGGTTCGGTGTCGGCGCCTCTGACCGCGACCAGCGCTTCGACGCCCGCCGCGACGACGAGGTCGTGGGACGGTAGGCGGTCGGCGACCGCGCCCTCGGGGAGCGCCGCGCTGCCGCCCTGCTGGACGGTCGGCGTCGACAGCACGGTGACCTCGCCCGGGTCGTAGGCGAGCATCCCCTCGAACTCGGCGGCGCCGACGTCCTGGCCGGCGTCCGCGTCCGTGACGGCGACGGCGGTCGCGCTGCCGGCGTCGCCGGGCGTCGCGTGCATCACGCCGTCTCGCATGGAGAGCGAGACTCGCTCGCCTTCCTCGATGGCGGCCGTGGCGATGGCGGTGTCGACGTCGACCTCCTCGAGGACGTTCTCGGAGACGTACTCGACGAACCCACGGAGGTCGTCGGTCTGGGAGATGAGCCAGTCGACGCCCTCCTTGGTGACCTCGTAGCGGCCGCGGCCGTGTTTGCGCGCCTGGCCTTCCTCGACGAGGTCCCCGAGGTAGTCGCTGACCGCCTGCGCGGTGACGCCGATCGCGTCGGCGATCTCCTGCTGGCTGACGGCTGGCTGCCGTTCGGCGATCTCGACGAGTATCTGGTAGCGGGTGGCGTTGCGCTTGCTCCGGAGGACGCCCAGTTCCCCGTCGGTCGGTGAGTCGGCCATCACCACAAACTGAGGCGCTCCCAATTCAAGTATTTTTGTAGAGCTGGTGCGACAGATGGAAACGGGACTTACACTAGCCCAACCAGAATTGCTTTAGGACGGCCCGCCGTCGTGCCCAGCAATGCCGCACTCCCGAGACGAGGGACCCGACGCGCTGTTCGCGCTCGCCGCGGGGTCGACGCGGACGGCCGCAATCGACGGCATCAGCGCGGCCGGCGCCGACCCGGTGCTGATGGCCCACACGCCCAGCGCGGACGCCGAACTGCTCGCGTACGGTCGGACGGCGCGCGCGCCCGTCGTCCCCGTCAGCCCCACCGGCTGCCCGACTCCGGCGGTCGTCACGCGCGCCGTCCGCGAGCGCCTGGGCTTCGAGACCGTCGTCCTCGACGCGGGGCTCGCCGAGCCCACGGGCGCGCCGACTGTCGACCTCGGCGCGGCCCAGGGCGGGGACGTCCGCGACCCCGAGCCGGTCCCGGACGCCGGCGACGTCTTCGAGACAGCCCGGGCGCTCGGTGGCGACCTCCCCGCGGACCGCCTCGTCGTCGCCGAGACCGTGCCCGGCGGCACCACGACGGCGATGGGCGTCCTCGCCGCACTCGGCGAGCGCCGCGCCGTCTCCTCGTCGCTCCCCGAGAACCCCCTCGGACTCAAGCGCGAGGTCGTCGACGAGGGGCTCGCGGCCAGCGACCTTGACGCCGGCGACCTCGCCGACCGACCCGCGGAAGCCGTCCGCCGGATGGGCGACCCCGTGCTCGCCGCGGTCGCGGGGCTCGCGACGGGCGCCCTCAACGCCGGAGCCACGGTGACACTCGCGGGCGGGACGCAGCTCGCCACCGCCGGCGCGCTCGTCCGCCACGCCGGCGTCGGGGACGCCCTCGAACTCGCGACCACGTCGTTCGTCGCCGGCGACGACTCCGCGCGCATCCAGGACCTCGCAGCGGACCAGGGCCTCGACCTCACCGTCACCGACCCCGGCTTCGAGGCGCGCCGGAACCACCCGGCGATGGCGGCCTACCTCGCCGGCGAGGCGAAGGAGGGCGTCGGGATGGGCGGCGCGCTCGCGCTCGCCGACGAGGCGGACCTGGCGATGGACGCGGTCCGCGACGCAATCGAGACGGTCTACGACCGCGTGACCGACCCCGTCGAGGAGCCAGCGTGAGAGGCGTCGTCCTCGGCGGGACGGCCTCGGGCGTCGGGAAGACCGTCGCGACCCTCGCTGTCCTGCGCGCGCTCGACGACGCCGGCTACGACCCTCAGCCCGCGAAGGCCGGCCCCGACTTCATCGACCCGAGCCACCACGAGGCAGTCGCCGGGAGGCCCTCGCGCTCGCTCGACCCGTGGCTCGCTGGCGAAGCCGGGACGCGCCGCACCTACTACCGCGGCGAGGGCGACGTCTGCGTCGTCGAGGGGATGATGGGGCTCTACGACGGCTCCGTGGCGAGCACGGCCGGCGTGGCCGAGACCCTCGACCTCCCGGTCGTGCTGGTCGCCGACGCCAGCGCCGGGCTGCAGAGCGTCGGCGCGACTGCCCTCGGCTTCCGGGAGTACGCCGCCGAGGCCGGCGTCGACGTCGACGTGGCCGGCGTGCTCGCCCAGCGCGCGCACGGCGGCCGCCACGAGGCCGGCATCCGGGACGCGCTCCCGGACGGCGTCGACTACCTCGGCCGGATTCCGCCCGTGGAGGGCCTCGAAATCCCCGAGCGCCACCTCGGCCTCAGGATGGGCGAGGAGGCCCCGGTCGACCCCGAGGCCCTCGGCGAAGCCGCCGAACACGTCGACGCCGAACGGCTCGTCGGCCTGGCCCGGGAGCCGCCCCGACCGGAGCCCGCAGCGCCCGGACCGGCCACCGGGAAACGGGTGGCGGTCGCCGACGACGCGGCGTTCTGCTTCGAGTACCCCGCGACCAGACAGCGCCTCCGGGCGCGCGCCGACGTGGTCCCGTTCTCGCCCGTCGCGGGCGACGACCTCCCGGACTGCGACGGCGTCTACCTCCCCGGCGGCTACCCCGAGTTGCACGCCGACGCGCTCGCGGACTCGCCCGCGCTCGACGCGCTCGCCGACCGGGCCGCAGAGGGACTCCCGGTTCTCGGCGAGTGCGGCGGCCTGCTGGCGCTCGCCGAGTCCCTGACCACGACGGACGGCGAGTCGCACGCGATGGCGGGCGTCCTGCCCGCCGACGTGACGATGCGCGAGCGCTACCAGGCCCTCGACCACGTGGAACTCCGGGCCCGCGGGGACACGCTCACGGCGAACGCCGGCGACCGGCTGCGTGGTCACGAGTTCCACTACTCGGAGGCCGACGCGGCCGGCGACGCCCGGTTCGCGTTCGACGTCGAGCGCGGCGACGGCGTCACGGGCGACCGCGACGGCCTCATGGAGTACGACACCCTCGGCACGTACGCGCACGTCCACGCCGAGAGCAGCGCCTTCGACCGCTTCCTCGATTCACTATGACCGACGACACCACCGACGACGAGCACAGCACCGACGACCCGCTCCGGCCGGACGACATCACGCCCGGCGAGCCCGAGGAGTTCGGGCTCGTGCAGGCGTGGTGGGGCGACGGCAAGGGGAAGACGACGGCCGCCCTCGGGATGGGACTGCGGGCGGCCGGCCACGGCTACCGCGTCCACCTCCTCCAGTTCATGAAGGGCGGGACGAGCACCGTCGAGGACGTGCGCGGCGAGTACGCCGCCATCGAGGCGCTGCCGGGCGCGAGCTACGAGAACTCCGGGCACTACGGCTGGCACGGCTTCCACGACGGCAGCGACGACGACGAACACGAGGCCCGAGCGCAGGGCGGCCTCGCCCGCGCCCGGGAGATTGTCGACGCGTCCCGGGAGGTCGACGGGTCGCTCCCGCTCGACGGCGCCCCCGAGGACGGCGTCCACATGCTGATTCTCGACGAGATTCTGTACGCAGCGAATCGCGGGCTCGTCGACCCGGAGAACGTCCTCGACCTGATTCGGGACAAACCCGAGCACCTCGAGCTCGTGCTCACCGGGAGCCACGAGGAGCCGACGTACCTCCTCGACGACGCGGACCTCGTGACCGAGGTCCGGAAGCAGCGCCACCCCATCGAGGACGGCCACAGCGCCCGGAAGGGCACCGAGTTCTGAGATGACGACGGACGGCGCGGACGGGAGCGACCACGGAGAAGGACGAACTGAGGACTGCCGGACCGTCCTCGTCGCCGGGACCGCCTCGCACGTCGGGAAGAGCACGGTAGCGGCCGGGCTCTGCCGGCACCTCGCCGACCGCGGCGTGTGCGTGGCGCCGTACAAGGCCCAGAACATGAGCAACAACGCTCGCGCCGTCCCGGTCGCCGAAGGCGCAGACCGCGACGCGGCCTGGGGCGAAATCGGCGTCTCCCAGCACGTCCAGGCGCGTGCGGCCAGGACGCCAGCGTCCACCGACCACAACCCAGTCCTCCTCAAACCCCGCGGGGACGCCGAGAGCCAGGTCGTCCTCGACGGCCAGGCGGTCGGCCACTACGCCGCGGGCGACTACTACGACGAGCACTGGACCGCGGCCCGGGAGACGGCCGCCGCCGCCCACGAGCGCCTCGCCGTCGCCAACGACGTGGTCGTAGCGGAGGGCGCGGGCAGCATCGCCGAAATCAATTTGCGGGACCGCGACCTCGCGAACCTCGAGACCGCCAGGTTCGCAGACGCGGCGATTCTCCTGGTCGTGGACATCGAGCGCGGCGGCGCGTTCGCGAGCCTCTACGGCACGCTCGAACTGCTCCCCGAGGACGTCCGAGAGCGAGTGGCGGGGGCCGTCGTCACGAAGTTCCGGGGCGACCCGAGCCTCCTGGATCCCGGCATCGCCGAAATCGAGGAGCGCACCGGCGTCCCCGTCCTCGGCGTCCTGCCGTACGACGACCCGGGACTCCCGGAGGAGGACTCCGTCTCGCTGCCGGACGCCGAGACCGAAGCGACCCGGGGCACCGACGACGACGTGCCGGACGCCCGGTCGGTGACGGTCGCCGTCCCCCGGCTGTCGCGCATCTCGAACGCCACCGACCTCGAACCGCTCGCTCGCACGCCGGGCGTCCGCGTCAACTACGTCCCGCCCGAGGGCTCGCTGTCTGGCGCTGACGCCGTCGTCCTCCCGGGCACGAAGAACACCGTCGACGACCTCCGGGAGCTCCGCGCGGCCGGGTTCGGCGACGAGCTCCGCGCGTTCGACGGGCCGGTCGTCGGGCTCTGCGGCGGCTACCAGCTGCTCGGCGAGCGACTCACGAACGCCGACCGCGAGTCCACGGGCGACGTCGAGGCCGTCGCGGGTCTCGGCCTGCTGCCGGTCGAGACCGACTTCCGCGCCGAGAAGCGCGTCGAAGCCGTCTCCCGGAGCCTGGACGCCTGCGAACCATTGGGTGACGCAACCGGCGGCGTCTCGGGCTACGAGATTCACGCGGGCCGCACCCGCGTCCCCGACGGCCTCCCGAGCCCCGTGGGACCGACGAGCGCGGCGACCGGCCGCGTCCTCGGCACCTACCTCCACGGCCTCTTCGAGAACGACGCCCCCCGCGAGGGGTTCGTGGACGCCGTCTTCGCGCACGCGGGCCGCGACCGACCGGCGGCCAGCGCCGACCGGGAGTCGCCGTACGACGCGGCCGCCGACCTCGTCCGCGAACACGTCGACCTCGCTGCCCTCGGTCTCCCGGAGTGACCGATGACCCCGACCGACCGATTCAAGTCTGCTTGCAGTAAGCAAAACGTAGTGACGACATCGTTCGACTGCTTCGGGACGCTCGTCGACGCACAGCGCCCCGATGCCCCCGCAGCGGCCGTCGCGGACGCGCTCGCCGACCGCGGGGTGCGCGTGCCCGACGACTGGCCGGCCGCCTACCGGGAGCCCCACGCCGAGATGGCGGAGGGCGCCGAACGCCCACTTCCCGACCACGTCGCAGACGCGCTCGCGAGCCGCGGCGTCGACGCCGACCCGGCGACCGTTCGCGAGGCGACCGTCGACGCATTCGACCGGCCAGTCCAGCGGCGCGAGGGCGCGCTCGCGGCCGTCGAAGCGGCCCGCGACCGCGGCCCGGTCGCCGTGCTGTCGAACTGCAGCGTCCCCGGCCTCGTGGAGCGAGCGCTCGCCGGCGCCGGCCTCGCCGGCGAGTTCGACGCCGTCGTGGCGAGCGTCGACTGCGGCTGGCGGAAGCCCGACGGGCGAGCGTTCCGGGCCGTCGCCGAGGCGCTCGACGCCGACCCCGGGAGCCTCGTCCACGTCGGCGACGACCCCGACGCGGACGGTAGCGTCGAGGCCGTGGGTGGGCAGGCGATACTGCTGACCGAGACGGACCTCCGAGAAGTCCCCGACGAACTGGAGGGACGAGCGTGAGCGCCGCGGCGACCGGCGCGGTCGCGGCGGCCTGCGTCCTCGAAGCCGCGGTCGCGGAGCCGCCGACCCGGCTCCACCCCGTCGCGTGGTTCGGGCGCGCCGTCGCGCCGTTCGACCGCGAGTGGACGCGCCCGCTGGCGGTCGGCGCACTCGTCGCAGTCGCCCTCCCGCTGGCGGCGGCCGGAGTCGTCGCCGGGCTGGTGCTGGCCGCGGCGGCGGCCGGCCCGCTGGCCGCCGGCGCCGTGGCGGGGCTCGCGCTCTTCTCGGCGACGAGCCTGCGGATGCTGCTCGGAGAGGCGCGGGCCGTGGTCGCCGCGACGGCCGACGACCTCCCGGCCGCCAGAGAGCGACTGCAGTCGCTGGCGGGCCGTGACCTGACCGACCTCTCGGCCGGTGAACTCCGGAGCGCGGCCGTCGAGAGCGCGGCGGAGAACCTCGCCGACGGGCTCGTCGCGCCGCTGCTCGCGTTCGCCGTCGGCGCACTCGTCTCGCTGCCCGTCGCCGCGGGGCTGGCGGCCTGGGTGAAGGCCGTGAACACGCTCGACTCGATGCTCGGCTACCGCAGCAAGCGCGTCGGCACGCCGAGCGCGCGCCTCGACGACGCCGTGATGTGGCTGCCCGCCCGCCTGAGCGCCCTGCTCGTCGCGGCGGCGGCCCGCGACCCGGGTGCGCTCGCCCGGGCCCACGACCACGCCGCCGCGCCGCCGTCCCCGAACTCGGGCTGGCCGATGGCGATGCTCGCGGCCGTCCTCAACTGCCGGCTCGCCAAACCGGGCGTCTACGACCTCCCGCTCGGCGCGGACTTCCCGACTGTCGCCGAGAGCCAGCGCGGCGTCGGCGTCGTCGGCGTCGCGGGCGTGCTCGCCTACCTGCTGGCCGGGCTGGCGGTCTCCGCCGCCGACTCGGGGGTGGTCGCGTGGTTCTGAGTGCCCTGCGCGGCGCGCTCGTGTTCCTCACCCGGCTGCCGGTCGGGCACAGCGACGCCGCCTGGGACGCGTTCCGCGAGTCGCTGTGGGCGTTCCCGCTCGCCGGCTACGCCGTGGGCGCGCTCCTCTCGGTCCCGTTCCTGCTCGGGGCCGCCGGACTCCCGGCCCCGACCGTCGCGCTCGGCTACCTGCTGGCGGTCGTCGCCGTCACCGGCATCAACCACCTCGACGGCGTCGCGGACGTCGGGGACGCCGCCGTCGTCCACGGCGACCTGGCAGACCGGCGCGAGGTCCTGAAGGACACGACGGTCGGCGTCGGCGCGGTCGCCGCGGTCGCGCTTGTCGTCGCGGGCCTCGCGTTCGGCGCGCTCGGTGCGGTCGGACTGCCGGCCCGGGTCGCGGTCGCCACCGTCGTCGCCGCGGAGGTCGGCGCGAAGGCCGGGATGGCGGCCGTCGCCTGCCTCGGCGTCGCGCCCCACGACGGCCTCGGCGCGCAGTTCACCGAGCGCGCGGCGAGCACGGACCTCGCGCCGGCGCTGGCCGTCGCGCTCCCCGCCGCCCTGCTGTCGTGGCCGTCGCCGGCTGCGTTCGGCGCACTCGCGGGCGGCGTCGCCGCGAGCCTCGGTACGCTCTGGTGGCTCACCGGCCTCCTCGGCGGGGCGAACGGCGACGTGTTCGGCGCCGTGAACGAGGTCGGTCGCGTCGTCGGACTCCACGCGGGGGTGGTCGCGTGGACGCTCTCCTGATGTGCGGCGGCCGCGGCGCCCGCCTCGACAGCGACGCCGAGAAACCGCTGTTCGAGGTGGCGGGGCGGCCGATGGTCGACCGGGTGCGGGACGCGCTCGCCGACAGCCGCGTCGACACCGCGCACGCCGTCGTCTCGCCGCACGCGCCCGACACCCGAGAGCACGTCACCGGCGACCTCCACGTAATCGAGACGCCCGGCGAGGGGTACGTCGCGGACCTCGGCGCGGCCCTCGACGCGGTCGAGACGCCCGTGCTGACGGTCGCCGCCGACCTCCCGCTCCTCGACGGGGACGCCGTCGACGCGGTCCTCGACGCCGCCGACGGCTCCACGAGCGTGCGCGTCCCCGCCGCGCTGAAGGACGCCCTCGGCGCGAGCACCGACAGCGACGGCCCCTGGGTGCCGACCGGCGTGAACGTCGTCGCCGACGACGAGGACTCGGTGGTCCGGAGCTGGGACGCCCGGCTCGCGGTGAACGTGAACCGCCGCAGCGACGCCGCGCTCGCGGAGCGACTGCTCGCCGGGACCGCAGGAGAGAACCGCGGCGGGGCCGTGGAGGGAGCCGATGGACCCTGACGCCGTCCGCGGCGCGAACCGGGTGCCCCACGGCGGGAGCGACGACCGGGACGTCCTGGACTTCAGCGCGAACGTCAACCCCCGGACGCCGCCGGGCACCGCCGCGGTCTACGAGGACGCGCTCGGCGACGCGGCGCGCTATCCCGACGACGGCTACCCCGAGTTCCGGGCGGCCGCGGCGGAGTACGTCGGCGTGGACCAGCGCCGGGTCGTCCAGACGCCGGGCGGCCTCGCCGGGCTCCGGCTCGCCGTCGAGACGCGGGTCGAACCCGGGGACAGCGTGCTCGTCCCCTACCCGAGTTTCGGGGAGTACGCCCGCGAGGTCGAACTCCAGGGCGCCGCCCCCGAGTTCGTTCCCCACGACGAGATTCTGGACGCCGACCCGGGCGACCACGCGACCGCAATCGTCTGCAACCCGAACAACCCCACGGGGACGCTGTACGAGCGCGACGACCTCCGCGCGTTCGCGGCGCGCTGCCGGGCCGCCGACACCGAACTGCTCGTCGACGAGGCGTTCCTCGGCTTCACCGACGCTCCCTCGCTCGCGGGCACGGACGGCGTCGTCGTCGCGCGCTCGCTCACCAAGCTGTTCGGCCTCCCCGGCCTGCGGGCGGGCTTCCTCGTCGCAGGCGGCGACCGCCTCGCCGACCTCCGGACCGCCCGCCGCGCGTGGAACCTCGGGACGCCGGCCGCCGCCGTCGGCGCGCACGCGATGCGCCAGGCCGAGTTCGTCGAGGAGACCCGGCAGCGGGTCGAACGCGAGCGCGAACGCCTCCGGGACGCCCTCTCGGAGCGGTTCGCCGTCCGCGAGTCGCGTGCGCCGTTCCTCCTGCTGGACGTCGGCGACCGGGACGTCGACGAACTGACCGCGGCCGCGCTGGACCGCGGCGTCGCCGTGCGGGACGCGACGACGTTCCGCGGCCTCGACGGCCACGTCCGCGTCGCCGTCCGAACGCCCGACGAGAACGACCGGCTGCTGACGGTGCTCGGCGATGTTTGACGCGACGGTCCGGGACGACGTGCTCGCGCTCGAACGGCCGGGGACGCGGTGGCTGTCGACCGGCTGGGACGGCGGCACCAGCGCGGCGGACTACGCGTACAACGTCACGGTCCCCGAGGGCTGGCACCCGGACAGCATCGACGAGTACGTCGCAGACCGGCTCGCGGACGCAACGTTCCCGACAGACGACGCCGCGCCGGTGCTGCTGACGGGTGTCGCGCAGCGCCACGCCCGCCTCGCACGGTGTGGCCCCGTCGCGGCCGCCGCGACCGTCGGGGTCTCGAACCCCGCAGCGCTCCCGATGGACCCCGACGGCGGCGCGCTCCCGGAGGACTCCGACCCGGTCGCCGGCACCGTGAACGTCGTCGTCGGGACGGCCCGCCGCCTCGACGACGCCGCGCTCGCGAACCTCGTCGCCGTCGCTGCGGAGGCGAAGACCGCCACGCTGCTCGCCACCGCGGGGTTCCCCGGGACGACCAGCGACGCCGTCGTCGCCGCCTGCGACCCCGAGGGCGAGCCGTCGGCGTTCTCCGGGAGCGCGACGCGCGTGGGCGCTGCAGCCCGCGCCTGCGTCCGGGACGCCGTCACCGCGAGCCTCGACAGCCGCTACGAGGACGACGAACTGCCGGACGCCGTCGATGACGCCCGCCACGGCGTCAGCACGGACGTCCGGGCCGACGTCGCCGCGCCGAGTGAGTGACCGCGGGGACCGGCCGCGGCGGGCGCCTGCGGCACCGCTCAGACGCCGAGGTCGGAGTGGCGGTCGCGGGCGACGTACACTTTCCGCACGCCGCTGTCGTGGAGGTCGGTGCCGCAGGCGCCCGCCGCGACGGCCGCCCTGGCCGCGTCGGCGTCTTCGACTGCCGCGCCCGCGAGCACGTCGACGCCGGCGTCGAAGAACGGCCCCGGGAGCAGCGACGCCGTCGCGCCGACGCAGACCACCGTCGCCGACGCGGGCGCCGCGGCGAGGTAGCCCTCGATGCCGCCGTAGACGAGCGTCGACCCGGTGACGAACACCACGTCCGCGCCAGCCATCGCCGCCGCCGTCTCGTCGGGCGTGAACGCGCGGACCGCGACGCCGTCCGGCGCGTCGACGCCGCCGACGCGCTCGCGCTCGACGACCCGCACCTCGACGTCGCGGAACTTCCGGAACGCCGGCCGGAACAGCCCCACGGTGACGACGACGGCCACGCCCGGGTCGAGGTGTGCCATCGGGTCGCCGGTGCGCCAGGCGACGTGCGGCGCCGACAGCGCGTTCAGGGTCGCGACGGCCACGGCGCGCGTGAGCCGGTTCCCGGTCGAGTCCTCGTCACGGTCGGCGGCCCCCTGAACGACTGCCGCCGCGAACTCGCGCGGCGAGCGGCGCTCCCAGGGCGGCGCGTCCGGCACCGGTCCCGGCGGCCGGTGGGCCAGGCCCGCCGACCGCGTCACCGAGTCTCCGTCCGTGCGCTCGAGTTCGGCGAGGACGGCAGAACCGCCGACTGTCACACGGTCGAACCGGGCGGTTTGGGAGTCGGCGAGCGCGTCGAGAACTGCCGCGAGAAGCGCGTCGGGCACGCGGCTCACCCGTCGGTCGCGCCGCCGTCGGGGCGCGCGCCGAACTCGTAGCCGACCGGGCCGTCGAGGCCGCGGCGTTCGAGCTGCTGGGCGGCCCCCGCGAGGTCCGCCGCCGTCGCGAACCCGAACAGCGCGTCCAGGTACGGTTCGACGGTCGCCATGCCGCGGGCCGACGGCTCGAACTCCGGTGAGACGGCGAGGGGGTTCAGCCAGACGACGCCGCCCGCCCGGTCGGCGAGCCACGTGATGCCGTCGGTGAGGAGGTCCGGGTCGCCGACGTCCAGGCCGTCGCTCACGACGACCACGACGGTGCGGTGGTCGACGGCGTGGGGGGCCTCCCGGCGGACCCGGTCGAAGGCCGCGCCGATTTTCGTGCCGCCGCCCCACTCGACGGCCGCCGCCCGTAGCGCCGCGGCCGTCGACCCCTGCGCGCGGGACACCGCCTCCGTCACCTCGGCGACCTCGGTATCGAAGAAGAACACGCGGGCGTCCAGCGCCGTCGACGCGAAGCGGTCGACGAGCGCCAGCAGCGCGCCGCGGTCGACGGTGTCCAGCACGGACCCGCTGACGTCCACGAGCAGGCAACAGCGCAGCTCGCTCAGTTCGTGGTCCTCGCGGGGAACGTCCAGGGGCGCGCCGCCGGTCTCGAGGCTCGCCCGGAGGGCGGCGCGGGCGTCCAGTCGGGGGCCGTCCGCGGCGCGGCGAGTGCGGCGGCCCGGGAGCGTCGCGAGCGAATCCACGAAGCGCTCGACGGCCGCGACCTCGCTCGCGTCGGCCGTCGGCACCGCCTCGTCGACGAGCTCGCTCCCGCCGGCCGCGCTGTACCGGCGCGCGCCGCTGCCGTCGGACTCTGTCGGCCGGTCACCGGACGCGTGCGCGCGGTCCGTCGGAATCCGGACTTCCACGTCGCCGCTGCCGTCCCCGTCGCCGTCGAGGTCGGGCGGCTCGGCGTCCGACAGAGTGTCCGGGTCGTCGCTGTCTCCGGAATCGCCCGGCGTCTCTCGGTCGTCCTCGCTCCCGTCGTCCGGCGACGGGCCGTCGTGGGCGGTCGCGATGCGGTCGAGGCCGCTCCGGAGCCGGTGCCAGAACTCGGGGAACGCGTCCTCGAACGCCGAGCGGTCCGCGCTCTCGGAGACGAGTGTCGCGCGGAGCGCCGCCGCGACCCGGTGCTCGTCGCCGAGGCCGACGACCGAGAGTGCGCGCGCGGCGTCCAGGAGACCCGTCGCCGGGACGGTGACGCCGTCCGCCCGGAGGGCCGCCACCAGGCGGACGAGCTCCACGAGGACGTGCTCGCGGGCCGCCTCGAAGTCGGGGACGCCCTCCATCCCCACGCGGTCCAGTCCGGTTCCGTCCCGCGTGTTCTCCCGGTCCCCCGTCATGGTCAGTCGTCGGCGAGCCGCTCGTCGGCCGTCGCGGCCGCCGCCTCGAGCTGCTCGAGGAGGTCGGTGTCGACGCCCGTGACGTCGGTGGCTTCCTTCAGCAGGCAGCCGATGGTGCGCTCGATGTCCGCGGCCGCCAGCGACCCCGGGTCGTCGTCGAGCCGGAGCGCGGCGACCGCGCGCGCCCAGTCGAGGGTCTCGGCCACCCCGGGCTGCTTGAGGAACGACTCCTCGCGCAGCCGCCCGACGACCGCACACACCTCGGCGGCGACCGCGGCGTCGAGCTCGGGGACCTTCCGGCGGACAATCTGGTACTCCGTCTCGAAGTCCGGCGGCTCCACGTGCAGGTAGAGACACCGGCGTTTGAGCGCGTCGCTGAGCCCGCGCGTCTGGTTCGACGTGAGCACGACGACCGGCGGCTGGTCGGCCCGCACGGTGCCGAGCTCGGGAATCGACACCTGGAAGTCCGAGAGCAGTTCGAGGAGGAACGCCTCGAATGCCTCGTCCGCCCGGTCGATCTCGTCGACGAGCAACACGGGCGGGTAGTTGCCCTCGGCGCGGAGCGCGCGCAGCAGCGGGCGTTCGAGCAGGAACTCGTCGTCGAACACCGACGACGCGTCGACCTCGCCGTCGGCGACGCCGCGCTCGTCGGCCTGCACCGCGAGCAGCTGTTTCGTGTAGTTCCACTCGTAGAGCGCGTTCTCCGCCGTCAGCCCCTCGTAGCACTGGAGGCGGACGAGCTCCGTGTCGAAGCTACGCGCCAGCGTCTTCCCGAGTTCGGTCTTCCCGCTGCCCGGCGGCCCCTCGACGAGCAGCGGCCGGCCGAGCTGGAGCGCGAGCGACACCGTCGTCACCGTCGTGTCGTCCGCGATGTAGTCGTCGGCCTCGAAGCGCTCGCGGAGGTCGGCTTCGGTCAGCGACGCGAACGCCGAGTCGTCGTCGCTCACGTCTCCACCTCCGGGTCGTCGCCGAGGTAGGACTCGGGCTCGTCGCGGAACGAGTCCGCGCAGCCGTGACAGCAGAAGTAGTACGTCTCCCCGTCGTGGTCGACCGAGGGCGCGTCGGCCGTGTCCTCGACTGTCATCCCGCAGACCGGGTCGACCGCTGACGCCGGGGCGTCGGTCGGCTCGTCGCCGGCCGACTCGCCGGCGCTGTCGTCGGCGGACTCGTCCGTCTCGCCGCCGGTCTGCGCGGCGGCGATGTCCGACGGCGTCTGTGCCGTCACGTCGACGACTTCGGCCAGCAGGCTCACCGCGATCTCCGCCGGCGCGTACGCGGCGATGTCGACGCCCGCCGGGTTCGTCACCGCCGCCCGGACGGTCTCCACGTCGACGCCCGCGAGGTCGGCGGCCCGTTCCGTGTCCTCGGCCGCGCGCTCGTCGCTCGCGACCAGCCCGACGTAGGGCGCGTCGGCCAGCACGCCGGCCGCGACGCCGCGAGCGTCGTACTGGCCCATCGACGCGGCGACGACCAGCGGCGCGTCGCCGACGGCGTCGGCCACCTCGGCCGGGTCGACCGTCCCCAGAATCGCCGTCGCCTCGGGAACGTCGCGGGCCGCGTCGGCGTCGTCGACCACGAGTGTCACGTCGACGGCGAGTTCGCTCGCGAGCCGGGCCAGCGACTGCGCGACCGGCGAGTCGCCGACGACGACGAGGTCGGTGGTCGGCGCGACCGGTTCGAGGAACACCTCCAGGACGCCCTCGCTGTGACACCGCATCGGGTACGCGTCCAGGCCCGACCGCGCGACCGTCTCCGGGTCCGGCGCGATGCCGATGAGCCGCGCCGCACCGGACTCGATGCTGCGTTTCGCCTCTCGCGTGACGATGGACTGAGCGCACGCCGCGCCGCCGACCCAGCCGTGCAGGTCGCCGTCCGCGGTGACGACGGCGCGGTCGCCGACGTTCGCGGACACCGGCGGCTCCCGGCGCACGACGGTCGCTCGCGCGTACGACTGGTCGCGCGCGGCGAGGTCGGCCTCCACCGCCGACACGTCCACGCCGGTGTCGGCCTCCCGAGCTGATTCCTCGCCCGTCATGTCGACTGGTGGCCGCCTCGACGGTCGTCACTCGCCGCCGCCCGGTTCCGGCGGCCGGTCGGTTCGACCGTCGACCCCTGGACGCGACGCGTCGTCGCGGACATCGGTCCGGTCAATCGTCGGCCGGTCCCCCGGCCTCGTCCAGTTCGAACTCCACGTTCTGCCCCGGCTTCTGTGCCAGCCCGACCTCGTCGAGGTGTTCCCAGACGACGTCCGGCGTCATCGGCATCTCCACGTGGGAGACGCCCGCGTGGGTCATCGCGTCCGTCACCGCGTTCACGATAGCGGGCGGCGACCCGACGGTCGGCGACTCGCCGACGCCCTTCGCACCGATTGGGTGATGCGGGGACGGCGTCACCGTGTGGCCCGTCTCGAAGTTCGGAATCTCGTTGGCGGTCGGCAGCAGGTAGTTCATGAAGTCGCCGCCGGTGACGTTGCCGTTGTCGTCGTAGGTGACTTCCTCCATCATCGCGGTGCCGATGCCCTGCGCGAGCCCGCCGTGAATCTGGCCCTCGATGATCATGGGGTTGATGCGGTTCCCGCAGTCGTCGACCGCGACGAACTTCTCGAAGTCGACCTCGCCGGTCTCCCGGTCGACCTCCACGACCACGATGTACGACCCGAACGGGTAGGTCATCTCCGGCGGGTCGTAGTAGTTCGTCGCCTCCAGGCCCGGCTCCTCGCTCTCCGGGTGGTTCATGTACGCGCCAGCCGCGATTTCGGTGATGGTGATGGAGCGGTCTGGCGCGCCCGCGACGTGGAACTCGCCGGACTCGCGCTCCCACTCGATGTCCTCCTCGGCGGCCTCCAGTTCGTTCGCGGCGATGGACTTCGCCTTGTCCCGGACCTTCCGGGCGGCGACGGCGGCCGCGGCCCCCGCGACCGGCGTGGACCGCGAGCCGTACGTCCCCAGCCCGTAGGGCTCGGTGTCGGTGTCGCCGTGCTCGACGGTGATGTTGTCCACGTCCATCCCGAGCTCCTCGGCGACGATCTGAGCGAACGTCGTCTCGTGGCCCTGGCCCTGCGTCTGGACGCCCACCCGCAGGACGGCGTTTCCGGTCGGGTTCACGCGCAGGTCCGCGGAGTCGAACATCTCGATGCCGGCGATATCACACTGCTTGCCCGGCCCGGCGCCCACGACCTCCGTGAACGACGAGATGCCGATGCCCAGCAGCTTGTCCGCGTCCTCCTCGATGCGGCGCTTTTGTTCCTCCCGGTAGTGGTCGTAGTCGGCCATCTCGAGGGCCTTGTCCAGGGCCTTCTCGTAGTCCCCGGAGTCGTAGTTCCAGCCCGTCGCGGACTCGTACGGGAAGGCGTCCGACGGGATGAAGTTCTTCCGCCGAATCTCGGCCGGGTCGACGTCGAGTTCGTCCGCCAGCACCTTCACCAGCCGCTCGATGAGGTAGACGGCCTCCGTCACGCGGAACGAACACCGGTACGCGACCCCGCCCGGCGCCGTGTTCGTGAACGCCGCCGTCAGCGACCCGTAGGCCGCCTCGATGTCGTAGGAGCCGGTGAAGATGTTGAAGAACCCAGCCGGGAACTTCGACGGCTGGGCGGCCGCGTTGTACGCGCCGTGGTTCGCCAGCACGTCCACCTTCACGCCCTTGATTTCGCCGTCCTCGCTGGCGGCGAGCTCGCCCGTCATGTCGTAGTCGCGGGCGAACCCCGTCGTCTGGATGTTCTCCGAGCGCTCCTCGATCCACTTCACGGGCTCCTCTAAGACGTACGACGCCGCCGCGGCGACGACGTAGCCCGGATAGATGGGAACCTTGTTCCCGAACCCGCCGCCCACGTCGGGGCTGACGATGCGGACCTTGTGCTCGGGGATGCCCGACACCTGCGAGAACAGCGTCCGGTGGGCGTGCGGCGCCTGCGAGGTCATGTGGACGGTCATCTTGTCCATCCCGGGGTCCCAGTCGGCGACCGCGCCACACGTCTCGATGGGCGCGGGGTGGAGCCGCTGGTACTCCATGTCCTCCTCGATGGTGACCGCGGCGTCGTCGAAGACCTCCTCTGTGGCCTCCCGGTCGCCGGTGTCCCAGTCGAAGATGTGGTTGTCCTCCTGGTCGTCCAGTTCGTCCCGGATGAGCGGCGCGTCCTCCTCGAGGGCGTCCGCGGCGTCCACGACCGGGTCCAGCACCTCGTAGTCGACCTCGACTTTCTCGGCGCCGTCCTTCGCCGCGTAGCGGTCCTTCGCGATGACCGCCGCGACCTCCTGGGACTGGAACTTGACCTTCTCGTTGACGAGGACGTCCTGGGTGTCGTCCATCAGCGTCGGCATCGTCGCCAGGTCGTGCTCCAGCAGGTCGTCGGCGGTGAGCACCGCGACGACGTCGTCCATCGCCTCGGCCCGCGACCCGTCGATTTCTTTCACGCGTGCGTGAGCGTGCGGACTCCGGACGATCTCGCAGTGCAGCATGCCCGGCTTCTTGATGTCGTCGACGTAGTTCCCGCGGCCGGTGATGAAGCGCTTGTCCTCCTTCCGGCTGACCTCCTCGCCCATCCCGCCGCGGCCGTGCCCGCAGTGTTTCTCGGGCTGCGGGCCGTCGTCTTCGGCGTGTTGATACTCCGTGTCGGCGTCTGGTGTGTTCTCGTGTTCGCTGCTCATCGGTCGGTGTCCTCCGTGGGGTACTCTCGCTCGAACAGGTCCGCGGACTCGCCACAGCCGCAGCCAGACTCCCCGCAGGCCGTGTCCGCGCCGTCGGTGCCGGCCGGCGAGTCGACCGTGACTGCGCCGCCGTCGGTCGCCGCGCGGTCCGCGAGCTCGTCGGCCGCGTACTCGATGGAGCTGACGATGTTCTGGTAGCCCGTGCAGCGACAGAGGTTGCCGCTGATGGCCTCGCGAATCTCCTCCTCCTCGGGGTCCGGGTTCTCGTCCAGCAGGGCCTTCCCGGACATGAGCATCCCCGGCGTGCAGTAGCCACACTGCAGGCCGTGCTCCTCCTTGAAGCCCTCCTGGAGGGGGTGGAGGTCCGTCGCTTCGGGGAGGTCCTCCATCCCCTCGACGGTCATCAGCTCGGCGCCGTCGGCCTGTGCGGCGAACATCAGACAGGACTTGATGGGTTCGCCGTCTTTCAGCACCGTGCAGGCGCCGCAGTTGCCCGTGTCGCAGCCGATGTGCGTGCCCGTCATGTCCAGGTCCTCCCGGATGGTGTGGACGAGCAGGCGTCGGGGCTCTACCTCGACGGTGTGTTCCGTGCCGTTGACTGTCAGCGTGATCTCGCGTTCGTCGCTCACTGTGAAACCCTCCGTTTGACGAGGCCGGCGCGCTCGGCGGCGTCACCCAGCGCGCGCTGGGCGAGCACGTCGACCATCCGCTCCTTGTAGCTCGCGTCGCCGTGTTCGTCCGACTCCGGATTCGACTCCTCGGCCGCCAGCTCGCCCGCCTCCTCGAACAGCTCCGCGCTCGGCCGCTCGCCCTCGACGTGGGCCTCGGCGTCCGTCGCACGCGCGTTCGTGATGTCGACGGCCGTCATGCCGAGGCGCGCCGTGTCGACGCGGCCGTCGTCGTCGAGAATCAGGCGCGCCGCGACGCCGGCCATCGCGTAGTCGCCGGTCTTCCGCTTGAGCTTGTGGTACGCGCTCCCCTCGCTGGGGGCCGGTGTCGGTACTCTGACTTCCGTGATGAGCTCCTCGTCGCCGAGCGTCGTGTCGTACGGCAGCAGGAAGAACTCGTCCGCGGGAATCACGCGCTCGCCGTCCGGCCCGTGGGCGACCACGTCGCCGTCGTGGGCGAGCAGAATCGACCCCCAGTCGCCTTTCGGGTCCGCCTGCGCGACGGAGCCGACGACGGTGCCGCGGTTCCGAATCTGGGGGTCCGCGACCAGCGGTGCCGCGTCCGCGAAGCTCCCGTACTTCTCCGCGACGAGGTCGGAGTCCTCGACGTCGGCGTGCCGCGCGAGCGCGCCGAGTTTCAGGTAGCCGTCGTCCTCGCGCATGTAGTCGAGGTCGTCGACGCCGTTGATGTCGACGACGACGTCCGGGTTCGCGAGCCGGAACCGCAGCATCGGCACGAGGCTCTGCCCGCCGGCGAGAATCGTCGGTTCGTCCAGGCTCTCGAGGAGACTGACCGTCTCCTCGACCGTCGACGGTTCGTGGTGTTCGAACGGTGCCGACTTCATCAGAACATCCCCCTGATTCGGTCGGTGACGCCGGACTCGGTCTCCTCGACGTCGCTCATCTCGGACTCGATGGCAGTGAAGAAGTTGTTCACGATCTTGTTCGCGACCGGGTTGATGACGCGGCCGCCGAGCTGCGCGATGCGCCCGGAGACGTCGGCGTCCGTCCACCACTCGATGCGGGAGCCCTCGCCGTCCTCGCTCGGGTGGATGATCATCCCGGACTCCATGCTGAAGCTGCTGCCGCTGGCCGACCCGGAGCCGGTGGCGACCATCTTGAACTGCTCGTCGTCGCGCTCGTCGATGGTCACCGACGTCTCGAACTTCGGTTTCACGCTGCCGACGCCGACCTGCATCAGCGCGGCGTACGTCACGCCCTCCTGGAACGCGCGCCCGGCGACGACTTCGGGGTCGGCCTCCGGGAGCGTCTCGACGTCCTCGACTGGCTCGTAGGAATCCCACTCGAAGTCGTCGTCCATCGGCGTGATGTACTGACAGCCCTTCAGCGCGTCCCGGACCGCGATGGGGTCCGAGAGTACCACCCACGCCTGGTCCGGCGGCACGTCCGCGAGTTCGAACTCACCGTCGAACTCCATCGGTCTACGCCCCCCTCTCGCGTCGTCGGTCTGTGCCCCGTCGCGTCGGCCTTTTATACCGCGCCACTATGTGCATACTATTACCTCGGTGTGTGACAAGCCATGCCATCACAATAAACATTTGGCAACAATTGACTATTGGCGGCGTTTCCGGCGAGAAAGCGCGTCTAAGCGACGAATTCGGGAGTAGAACAGGGTTCTCGGACGAACGGCAGAGACGACCGAAAGCGAGTTCGAGAGCACACGGACGACCGCGCGCCGCCAGTCACCCCGCCGTCCGTCAGTCGCCGTCGGGGTCGACCTTCCGAACGACGATGTCCCCGTCCTCGACGTGCCACTCCACGCGGTCGCCCGCGCCCACGTCGAGGAAGTTCCGCACCGGCTTCGGGATGGTCGTGAGGTTCTTCTCCGAGACCTTGGTATCGGCGAGCGTACCCATCGACTCACGCCACGGACGTAGCGCCTACATAGGTTACGCTATGTGCAAGCGTAGTACCGGCGACACGGACCCGGCCAGTGCGAGGAGACCGGTCTCTCAGACCGACGAATTCCACCGGTGGGCGCCGCCGTCCGACGCCTGGTCGAAGTCCAGGCCGAACCGGTCGGACTCCAGCAACACCGGCCCGGGCAGGTAGACGGCTCCGTCGTCGCCCGTCGGCACGAGCAGGTCGCGGTCGGCCATCGTCGAGAGCACGTCGCGCACGGTCCGCTCCCGGCCGGCCACCAGGTTCGCCTCCTCGACCACGCCGTCGACGGTCACCCGGCCCTCCAGGAGCGCGACCCGAATCGCAGACACCCAGGCCGGCTCGCGCTTCGTCTCACGACACATCTGTTACTCGTAACACGTGAGGTACGGCCATAAAAAACTCGCGGGCGACCCGGAACGGCCCCACTGGAGAGCGCCCACTCCCCGACCGTCCGGCTCTGGCTACCGCGGGAGCGAGCGCGACTCAGATCGCGTCCCCGGGGTCGTGCTCGTCGGCCATCCGTCGCGCTTCTGTCGCGTACCGCTCCCGCTCGTCCGCGTCAGTCACGTCTCCGAGATTGTCCGGGTCGGCCGCCACAGCCGCCGTCGTGTCCCGCGTGTCGCTGAAACTCGTGAGCGCGCGCTCCTTCCGAAAGTATCGCCGTCCGTCCGGGGTCGCGTACGTGAGGATGATGAGGTTCTGCTCGTCGTCCGAGTAGGTCCGCTCCACCAGCCACACACGCACGGACTCGTCGTCCACCATACGCGGGCCTTCAGTTCCCCGAGACAAGTGCGTGTGGGTGGCCGTCAAGTCCCCCCGGAGTATCGACGGACACGAGATACGAGCCGGGCGCTCGATGCACAGCGGCGCCGCACAGTCGGTGGTCGGACGAGCGGCCCCGTCGCGGGCGGACTCACACCGAAGAGAAGTACGACTGCCCGAACCGCAGCAGGTCCCGGTCGAACTCGTCGGGGTTGTCGATTCGAAAGTGGAAGAGCCGATTCCGCATGTCGCCGATTTCCAGTACCAACTCGCGAATCACGTCCCGCTGGTCGTCGAACAGCGATTCGAACTCCTCCCAGTGAATCGAGATGAACTGGGCGTAGTGCGCGTAACTGCAGTGCTCGACGGACGCCGGCGTCGGCAGCGGATGGTCCTCGTCGAACGTCTCGGCCAACTGCTCCGACAGCGAGTCGCCGAACACCCGCGTGAAGATGCTCCGTAGCTGCATCTCGATCGACTCGATCAGCAGGAACGGTTCGAGCATCTCCTTCAGTCGCGTCAGGAGGTCGTAGTCCGTCAGGATGCGCCACTCGTCGTCTCGCTCGACCACGATGTACGTGTACTCCGCGAGCGCGCCGAAGACCGACAGCAGGTTCTCGTCCTCGCTGATGGTCTGTGCGTCTTCGACCGCCGCCCCGACCGATATCTTGTCCAGCGTCTTGTGCCCGACCTCCAGCTGGTGGAACGCGAGGAGGGTCCGGACGACCGACCGGTAGGTGACGATTCCGACGAGCTCGCCGTCCCGTTCGACGCCGACCTGGGTGTAGCCGTCCTCGAACATCCGGCGAAGCGCCGACTCGAGGCCGAGGTCGTACTCGACGGTCTGGAGGGGATTGTCGATCGGTAACTCTGCGATGGTGTACATCAGTGCGTGGTGGGGAGTCGGCGCGTAGACAACTATGCGTTTCCCTAAAAGACGCGCCGCCACGAAGCCCCGCGTGAGCGGCACAGGCGGCCGCTTCGCTCGGACCCGAGCCGAGAACGAGCCAGCGCGGCCCGGACGCCGAGCCCGGGCGAATCACTCGACAGTGCCCCGGTTGTGCCAACGTCAACACGGCAGCAACTGTCGCTTCACGAGCGGACGTGGATGAATCGATGAACAGTATATTCATATCGTCATGAAGCGTGCGTATAGCCGACGAGACCATGCCAGTTATTCACACCGACGATTTGACGAAGTACTACGGTGACGTCAGAGGCATCGAGGACCTCTCTTTCGACGTCGACGAAGGAGAGGTGTTCGGGTTCCTCGGCCCGAACGGTGCGGGGAAGACCACGGCCATCCGGACGCTGCTGGGGTTCCAGTCACCGACCGCCGGCTCCGCAACGGTCCTGGGCTCAGACATCACCGACGCACCATCACTCCGCAAAGCCCGCGGGAACATCGGATACCTCCCCAGCGAACCGGGGTTCGACGAGAACGTCACCGGTCGACGACTGCTCGAGTATCACGGGTCACTCCGCGGGGACGTTCGCAGCGACGAGATTCTCGAACTGTTCGACCCACCGCTCGACCGGAACGTCGGCGAGTACTCCCGCGGAAACAAGCAGATGCTCGCCATCGTGATGGCGTTCATGCACGACCCGGACCTCCTGATCATGGACGAACCGACGTCCGGACTCGACCCGCTGAAACAGGAGGAGTTCCTCGAGTTCATCCGGGCCGAACAGGACCGAGGGAAGACCTTCTTCTTCTCCTCACACATCCTCAGCGAAGTGCGGAAAGTCTGTGACCGCATCGGAATCATCCGCGAGGGCAAACTCGTCGAACTCGAGGACGTCACGTCGCTGATCAACCGCAGCGGGAAGACCGTCCGTGCCAACGTCGCTGAATCGGTCACGGCGACCGAGTTCGACATCGACGGGGCCCACGATGTCACGGTCAGTGGCGACTCCGCTGGAGTCGGAGACACTGCGGCCGGCGACGCCGGTGGAGAGTCGACGTCGGTCTCGTTCACGTACACGGGCGCGTACGAGCCGTTGCTCCGGCACTTACTCGAGTACGACCTGCTCGACCTGGCCATCGAAGAGGCCCCCCTCGAAGACGTGTTCATGCGTTTTTACGGCGACCACGACGCTGAGGCGGCTGTCGAACGCGTCGAGCACGAGCGTGCGGACGGCGCGGATGCGGAGGCGACCGATGTTTGAAACGGCGCGATTCGAGTCCGAGCGCCGCCTCACCGGCTCGGCTGTCGTCGCGCTCGGACTTTCCGCCTTCGCCGCGATGATGATCCTTCTCGCCCCCGGTATCATCGACGAGTTCGACGTAGCTGCCCTCACGGAGACGTTTTCGCCGGCGCTCGTGGAGGCGATGCAACTCGACGTCGTCGCGACGATGGAGGGGTTCATGGCCCTGGAACTGTACTGGTTCGGCTGGCTACTCGTCCTGGGGGTCTACGTCGCGTACAGCGCTGCGAGCACCATCGCGGGCGATATCGACGATGGAACGATGGACACGCTCCTCGCAGCCCCAGTCTCCCGACAGCAAGTTCTCTTCGAGAAGTTCCTCTCGTTACTCACGCCGATTCTCGTCGTGAACGCCGTCGTCCTGGTCGTCGTCTATGTGGGGACACAGTTCGTCAACGAGCCCATCGCGGCCGCCGACCTCATTGCAGTCCACGCGCTGTCGATCCCGTATCTCCTGTTCTGGGGTTCCTACGGCGTGTTCGTGTCAGTGCTCGCGCCGCGCCGACTCGTCGCCGAAGGAATCGCCGCGGGGACGCTCGTCGCGACGTTCCTCGTCAAGACAATCGCCGACGGGACAGACATCGAGTGGCTCGGGGTACTCTCACCGACTCGGTACTACGACCCGGTAACGATTCTCACGGTCAGTGAATACGACTACTCGGGTGCAGGGATACTACTCGTCGCTACCGCTGTCCTACTGCTCGCCAGCGGCGTGCTGTTTGCACGGAGAGACATCCAATGAGTACTGACTCCGGGACGGCTCGATCGACCGGCGGCGGAGACCCATCCATCGAGTCGATACTCGAGATCGCCCGGTTCGAGGGCGAACGACGCCTTCCGGTCACCGGCGCGCTCGCGGTCGTCTTCGCGTTGTTCGGTGGGATGTTCATCGCGTTGGCCCCGGATATCATCGCGAGCGGGGCGTACGAAGACATCCTCGGGTCGATTCCCCCGGCGATGCAGGCGCTGATCGGTTTCGAGACGTTCAGCTCGATCGAGGGCGTCCTCAGCGGAGAGTACTACACGTTCACGTGGGTCGTCGGGCTGGGTGGCTATCTCGCGTATAGCGCCGCCGGGAGCGTCGCGGGCGACCTGAAGAGCGACCGGATGGACACGCTCCTCGCAGCGCCGATTTCACGGACGAACGTGCTCCTCGGGAAGTACCTCGGGCTGCTGGTCCCGATCGTCGTTCTGAACGCGCTCGTTCCACTGGTCCTGTACGTCGGATCTATCCTCGTCGACATGCCGATCTCCCTCGCGAATCTGATGGCTCTCCACCTGCTATCGCTGCCGTACCTCCTCTGCTGGGGGGCTGTGGGTCTCTTCGCGGGCGTGGTAGTTCGTCGTGGCCGTACCGCTGGCCGTGTCGCTGTCGGCGTCGTTGTTGCGTCGTGGCTGGTGGAGTCAGTCGTCGTTTCGACGGAGTTCGAATGGCTCGGGGCGGTATCGCCGATGCGGTACTTCGACCCGCCGGCGGTGCTCGTCGACGGCATCTACGATGTCGCCGGTGCCGGACTGTTGTTCGTCGTCGCGGTGGTGTTTCTCGTCGCCAGCCGGCAGTGGTTCCAGCGGAGGGACCTCTGATGTCCGGGTTCAGTGACGAAACGCGGACTGAAATCCGGAACGAACTGCTCGATACCGGCCGGGAGCTGTTCGCCCGCTACGGGCTCAAGAAGACGACCATCTCGGACCTCACCGAACCGGTCGGGATCGCGAACGGAACGTTCTACCAGTTCTTCGACTCGAAGGAAGCGCTCTATCTGGAGCTGCTAGAAGCGGAGGGCGAAGAGCTTGCAGAGCAGATCATCGCTGAATCGTTCGAGCGGTACGAAGAACCGGAAGCGGCTATCGAGGCGTTCGTTCTGGCTGTCATGGACGAGATAGAGACGAACCCGCTGATCCATCAGATCGTCGTCGAGGACGAACTGGAGCGGTTGCGAGACGACGTCTCCGAGAACAGACTTCAGGACGAACAGGAGCGCGATATCGCGTACTTCCTCCCGTACGTCGACGCGTGGTACGAACAGGGCGAGATCGAGGGCCCGAGCCCCGAAGTTATCGCACACGCAATTCGTTCGGTGACCTTTCTGACGCTCCACGAGGAGGACATCCCGATGTATGAGAGTGTGAAAGCAACCACTGCCGCCGCTCTTGCTCGTGGCCTCACGAACACGTCTACCTGATTAACGGCTCCCGTTACGTTCGAGTCGGAGGCGCCGCATTCCCGGAACCGCTCAGAGGTCAACCGTCGTCTGTTTCGCATTCGATTTCGGAACGTGGCCCCGCCCCGCATTCCAGGCACGGTGCGATGCATCGAGAGCCCCAATCTCAATCCCCACATCCTATCTGTTCTGTATCGTGCTATGTGGTTTATTCGGAGGGGTCTGCGGGCGCTTTCGGCGAAATCAGTACGTTGAACTGGCTGGCAGGGCCAGTGGGCTGTATGGCCAGCGAACTCGACCACGACTGCCCGAACTGCGGCGAGGAGCGGACGTTCTACCGGACCGCCGCGACGAAACTCCACCTCGGCCTGAAGACGAAGTGGGCCTGCCCCGAGTGCTCGTTCGGCTTCGTGCGCATCAACGGCGACATCTCCTCGGCGTCGGCGTAGTCCGAGCGAACGACTGACCTGCGGACACGCGTCGACGAGCCGACGACACACACTTGCTCCGACAGCTGTATCTCGCTCGCGCGTGAGCATCGCCTCCTGCTTGCCGGCCTCCGTCGCCGCCTGCCGGACGACCGCGCCCGACTCTTGACTGACTCTCTGGTCGCGCACGCGGTCCAACTGGCTCCGCCCCGACGAGCCACACACTGTTCTGGCGGCAGCTGTCGAATCCCACGCTCGGAGCGCGGGATTCCCGTCGAAATCGGGAATCAACTGCTGCAAGCCGATGACCAGGCCGACTGATGGCGACCACGTAAACCACTATTTGCGATACAGAATAGTGGGGTCGTTGGTGGAAGCCAGTCGAACGGCCCGGACGCGGGCAGAACGCCGTCCCGGCAGCGGCGCTGGCGACACGCCGCTCCCGTCCACCCCGCAGGATTAACTCGGAGAGTGTCGTTGCCCCGGTGTGGTCGCGACGGAGAACACGGTCCTGACAGACCGACAGGTGGAGGTCCTCGAACTCCGACGGGAGGGATACACCCAGCAGGAGGTCGCCGACCGGCTCGGCACGACGGGCTCGAACGTCAGCGCCGTCGAGCGCGCGGCGCGAGCGAACATCGAGAAGGCCGAGCGGACACTCGAACTCGTGGCGACACTGCGAGCCCCCGTTCGGTTCACGGCGTCGGCCGGCGAGAGCTTCGACGACCTCGTCGACGAGGTGTACGCGCGCAGCGACGAGGCCGGCGTCACGGTCGCCTACCCTCGCCCGAAGCTGTACTCGGTGCTCTACGAAGACCTGGCGGCGGCGGCGTCCCAGAACCGGCTAGCGGTTCCAGTCGAGGTCGGCGTCTCGGCCGACGGGGACGTGACGGTTCACGTGTCGCAGGTGGCGGACGGCGACCCCGACGCTGCCAGTCTAGAGAACGATAGCAGCGAGTGACGCGGACAGCGTGCCGTGAGCACGAATCGGGCTCCGAGCGCCGCGTAACGGAGCCGCCGACCGGTCAGTCGAGGTCGTGCCAGGACAGCCGGGGGTTCCGAGCGGCGGCCGTCTGGTCGATGCGGCGGGCGGTCGTCCGGTTCGGCGCGGACGCGAGCGTCTCGTCGTCCTCGCCCGCGACCGCGTTGAACGCGTCGGCGAGGTCGTCGAGACCCGATTTCGTCTCGACCTCCGTCGGCTCGGTCATCAGCGCCTCGTCGACGAGTTCGGGCCACTTCGTCGTCGGCGGGTGGACGCCGTAGTCGAGCATCCGTTTCGCGACGTCGGCGGCGTCCTGGTCGCTCGCGCTCGCGACGAACTCGTGGTGGAACGGCCCGAGCGGGATGTCGTAGTCGAGCTGTTCGGCGAGGTAGTTCGCGTTCAGGACGGCCTTCGCGGAAGCGTCGGCGAGCCCGTCGTCGCCGAGGCGGTCGATGTACGCGAACGCCTTCACGAGCACCGGCCAGTTGCCCTGGAAGCCGTGGACCTTCCCGACGGAGCGCTCGGGCGTGTACAGTTCGTAGCCCTCCTCGCCGTCAGCCGCTGCTCGCGGGGCGCTCTGCACCCCGCTCGCACGTCCCGTGTCGCTGCGCGACACGCGCCGCACGTGTGGATCCGGGAGGAACTCGGCGAGCTCCTCGGTGACGCCGACGGGGCCGGCGCCCGGGCCGCCGCCGCCGTGCGGGGTGGCGAACGTCTTGTGGACGTTGAAGTGCATGATGTCGAAGCCCATGTCGCCGGGGCGCGCGCGGCCGAGCAGGGCGTTGAGGTTCGCGCCGTCGTAGTACAGCAGCCCGCCGGCGTCGTGGACCAGCTCCGCGACGGTCTCGATGTCGCGCTCGAAGAGCCCGAGCGTGTTCGGGTTCGTGAGCATCAGGGCGGCGGTGTTCTCCCCGAGGGCGGCTTCGAGGGCGTCGAGGTCGACGCGGCCGTCGTCGCCGGAGGGAATCTCCACGACGTCGTAGCCGCCGAGCGCCGCGGAGGCGAAGTTCGTGCCGTGGGCGGCGTCGGGGACGACGACCTCGTCGCGGTGGCCCTCGCCGTTGGCCTCGTGGTAGGCCTCGGCGAGCAGGATGCCCGTGAACTCGCCGGCGGCGCCCGCGGGCGGCTGGAGCGTGACGGCGTCCATGCCGCCGATGCGACCGAGGTAGTCCTGGAGGTCCGCCATGAGTTCGAGGGTCCCCTGGAGGGAGTCGACCGAGCGGTCCGGGTGGACGGCGGCGTCCGGGAGCGCCGCGGCGTCCTCGGTGAACCGGGGGTTGTACTTCATCGTGCAGGAGCCCAGGGGGTACGGGCCGGAGTCGACGCCGTAGTTCTGCTGGCTCAGTCGGACGTAGTGGCGGGCCAGCTCCGGCTCTTCGAGGCTCGGCAGTTCGACCTCGTCGCGCGTGAGGTCGTCGGGGAGCGGCGAGTCGACGTCGACGCTCGTCTGGTCTTTCTCGCTGAGCAGCTGCTCGTTCGTGTCGGCGCCCGCGGGCCCGTAGCGGGCCTGGTCGTAGTGCTCCATCACTCGATCACCTCCTGGACTGCGGCGACGAACTCGTCGGCTGCGTGAGCGTTCGCGTCCGTGACACACACCTGTAGGGTGTGGTCGTCGACGGCGTGGACCGCGAACCCCTCGGATTCGAGGTCGCTGGCGACGGCGGGCGCGGGCTGTTCGGTGCGCGCCTGGAACTCGCGGACGTGGTGGCGGTCGTGGACGGGGGCCGTCACGCCCCGAATCTCGTTCAGGTCGGCGGCGAGGTCACGGGGGAGTTCGACCAGCTCGTTCGCGAGGTCGACGAGGCCGTCGGCGCCCAGCCACGCTGCGTGGATGCCCGCGCGGAGCGCGACCCACGCCTGGTTCGTGCAGATGTTGGAGGTCGCGCGCTCCTTCCGGATGTGCTGTTCGCGCGTCTGGAGCGTGAGCGTGAACGCCCGCGTGCCGGCTTCGTCTTCGCTGGCGCCGACCAGCCGGCCGGGGACCTGCCGGAGGAACTCCTCGCGCGTGGCGAACACGCCGAGGCCCGTGCCGTAGCTCGTCGGCATCCCGAGCACGCTGGCGTCGCCGACGACGACGTCCGCGCCGACGTCGACCGGGCGCTGGAGGACGGACATCGCGACGGGGTCCGAACCGAGACAGAACAGCGCGTCGTGGTCGTCGGCGAGGTCGCCGACGGCGTCGAGGTTCTCTTCGACGGTGCCGAGCGTCGTCGGGTTCTCCGCGTACACCATCACCACGTCGTCGCCCATCACCTCGGCGAGCGTGTCCGTGTCGACGTTGCCGTCGTCGGTGCCGTAGCGCTCGACGGTGACGTCCGAACCGCCGGTGTAGTTCTCGAGGACGCTGACGTAGTTCTCGCGGACGTACTCGGGGACGAGCACGCGGTCGCCGTCCGCGGCGCGGACGCGCTTGGCGAGCAGCGCGGCTTCGGCGAGCGCGGTCGCCTCGTCGTACATCGAGCAGTTCGCGACCCCGAGGCCCGTGAGCTCGACGAGGAGGCTCTGGTACTCGAACAGCACCTGGAGGAACCCCTGCGTGACCTCCGGCTGGTACTGGGTGTAGGAGGTGATGAACTCCGAGCGCTGGGAGACGCTGTCGACCAGCGACGGGACGTAGTGCTCGTAGTGGCCGCGCCCGAGGAACTCCGTCAGGTCGTCGTTCTTCGACAGCCGGCGCTTCGTCTCCCGGAGCGCCGCCTGCTCGGACTTGGCGTCGATGCCGAACTCGCCGTCGAAGCGCACCGACTCGGGGATGTCGAACAGTTCGTCGACGTCGTCGACGCCGACGGCGTCGAGCATCGCCTCGGTGTCCGCCTCCGAGGGGGCGGCGTACGGACTCCCGCTCATCGTCGCCCTCCTCCCGCGACGCAGACGGTTCCGGTAGCTACCATGGCGAACGCTAGCGACCACGCGGTAATGATACTCCCGATTCCGGAACGTCCCGGCACCCGAAACTGTTCATCTTCGTGCCCACATCTAAAGCGCCGCGCCACGCCTTAATCACGAACGAGTGGTGAGGTGGCAGCTATTGCTGCCCGACGGTCAACAAGAATCTCTCCATCGTGCCAGCCGACAGCAAGCATCCGCGAGCGAACGGTTCGAAGAACCCGAGACTGAGCAGACCTGCGGTCTGCTTGTCCCTCGTTCGCTCCGCTCACGAGGACGAAGCGGTTCACTGCGCGAGCGTAGCGAGCGCAGGCCGACGAACCATCGAGGCCGCGCGCTGCGCGGCCGAGGTGGTGAGGAGTGCTTTTAGCGTAGCTTTTGCCAGGGAGCGAGCGCAGCGAGCGACCGCAGCAAAAGGTACGAAGCTACGTCTAGGCGATCTGCTCTTCGTACTCGTCGGCGTCGAGGGTGTCGTCGAGGTCGGCTTCGTCGAAGTCGAGTTCGACGAGCCAGCCGTCGCCGAAGGGGTCGTCGTTGACCAGCTCGGGGTCGTTCGCGAGGTCGTCGTTGACGGCCGTGACTTCGCCGGAGACGGGGGCGTAGATGTCGGAGACTGCCTTGATGGATTCGACCACGCCGAACTCGCCGCCCGCTTCGAGGTCGTCGCCGACGCCGGGGAGCTCGACGAAGACCACGTCGCCGAGTTCGTCCTGCGCGAAGTCGCTGATGCCGACGCGGCCGGTCTCGGGGTCGATCCACTCGTGCGATTCGAGGTAGTGCAGGTGTTCGGGTACGTCGAAGCTCATTGGTCTAGGAAGGGGGGTGTGGTGATGGTCGCCTGTTTGCCGGTGCCGCGGACCTGGACGTGGACGGTCGTGCCGTCCTCGGCGTACTCGGTGTCGACGTAGCCGAGGCCGATGGGCTCGTCCAGCGTGGGGCTCATGGTGCCGCTGGTGACGACGCCGACGCCGTCGCCATCGGGGGTCGTGATGTCGTAGCCGTGCCGGGGGACGCCGCGTTCGTCGAGGGTGAGGCCGACGAACTGCTGGTCGAGGCCGGCGTCCTCCTGAGCGGCGATGGCGTCGCGGCCGACGAACTCGGTGTCGAGGTCGACGACGAAGCCGATGCCCGCTTCGAGCGGCGTCCGGGGTTCGTCCTCGGGATGGAAGTCCTGGCCCGAGAGCAGGAAGCCGTACTCCATGCGGAGCGTGTCGCGGGCGCCGAGCCCGCAGGGCTGGCAGTCGGTCGCGAACGCGTCCCAGACGGCGCCGGCGCCGTCGGCGGGGAACACGATTTCGAAGCCGGCTTCGCCCGTGTAGCCGGTGTTCGCGACGAGCGAGTCGACGCCCGCCACCGCGGCGCCCGTCGCCTCGAACATCGAGAGGTCCAGCACGCCGTCGCCCGCGCGCTCGGCGACGAGGGCGGGCGCGTCGGGGCCCTGGACGGCGACCATGCCGTAGTCCTCGGTGACGTTCTCGACGGTGGCGTCGAGGCCCTCGTCGTCGCGGTAGGTGGTCCAGCGGTCGTAGGCGTCCTCGTCGTGGCCAGCGTTCGGCACGAACAGGAACTCGGCGTCCCAGCCGTCGGGGAGCCGGTAGACGACGGTGTCGTCGTGCATGACGCCGTCGTCGTCCGTGATAGCGGCGTACTGGGCGTCACCGGGGTCGAGCGACGCGACGTCGTTGGTGGTGAGCCGCTGCATCAGGCGTTCGGCGTCGGGCCCGGACACCTCGATCTCTCCCATGTGGGAGACGTCGAAGATGCCCGCGGCCTCGCGGACCGCGGCGTGTTCCTCCTGGATGCCCGCGAAGTCGACTGGCATGTCCCAGCCGCCGAACTCCGTGAAGGAGGCGCCGCGGTCCTCGTGCCGGCCGTACAGCGGCGGCGTTCGAAGACCCATACTCCGAGGGTCGTCGCCCGGGAAGTAAGGCTTTCGTAAATCGGAACGCCCTCAGACGTCGTGCTCCGGGATGCCCGTGAGCGTGTGCGTCACCACACCGAGGACGACGCCGTACAGCCAGTGGCCGACCAGGGTGACGACGAGGAAGACGGCGTCCGTGAGGGCGTCGCCGCCCGGCCAGAACAGGTAAAGGAACGTGACCCAGAACAGCGTGCTCATGGTGACGCCGCGCGCCCACCGCGGCTCCCGCGGTGGGAGGAAGGTCGCGGTGACGACGAAGAACAGCGGCAGCGCGAAGACGCCGCCGAGCGCGAAGACGAGGACGCCGACGAGTGGGGTGCCGTCGACGAGCGGTATCACCTCCAGCAGCGGGTCGACCTCGAACACGCCGAGCACCAGCGGGACGCCGGCGACGACCGGCGCCATGGCGACGAGGCCGGCCAGTCCGCCCGCGAACGCCGCGAGCACGACCCGGGCGGTAATCGGTTCGTCGACGGACGCGTACCGCGCTTCCTCGACGGTCGGCACAGGAGAGAGTGACATACACCGCATATCGGTGTAGAGACTCGGAAGTCTACCGCCAGCTTTGTTGCAGCGTTCCGGCACGCTCTTGGCTGGCCGTCTCCGACGGGGCGTATGGACCGACTGCGGGAGCTCCTCGGGACCGACGCTGGCGGCGTGGCGCTGTTCGTCGACGGCCCGAACGTGCTCCGCGATGAGTTCGACGTCGACTTAGACGACGTGCGGGAGACGGCCAGCGAGGTGGGGGCGCTGGCGGTGACGCGGCTGTACCTCGACGAGCACGCGACGCCGTCGCTCATCCAGGCGGGCGAAGCGCGGGGCTACGACGTGCGCGTGACCAGCGGGGACGTGGACGTGAAACTCGCCGTCGACGCCACCGAGCTGGTGCTGGACGACGGCGTCGACGTGCTCGCGGTGGCGTCCCGGGACACGGACTTCAAGCCGGTCTTCGAGCAGGCCGAGCGCCGCGGCGTCCGCACGCTCGCCATCGCGCCCGGCGAACACGGGCGCTCGGACGCGCTGCGGCACGCAGCGACGGACGCCGTGGTGCTCGGCGACGACGAGTAAAGACGGGTCGTCGACGCGGCCGGCTCAGATGTCGATCTCGAAGCCGCTGCCGTCGCCGTCGCTGTCGACGCCCGGCAGCGCCCCGGCGATGACGCTCGTGAACGCGTCGAGGCCACGGGTCTGGTACCAGACGGAGCCGCCGCCCGTGAACTCCATCACGAGGCCTTCGCCGCTGAGCAGCGTCGACTTCAGGCCGCCGACGCGGCGGGCGTCGAAGTCGACGGTCTCCTCCCACGCGACGACGTGCTCGTTGTCGACGACGTAGGACTCGCCGGGGTCGAGGTCGACGCGCTCGACGCCGCCGAACGCTTCGAGAAACACCGTGCCGGTGCCCGAGAGCGCGAGTGGCGTGATGCTCGCGCCCGCGAGCAGCGACTTCAGGCCGCCGAACTCCGAGGACACGTCGAGGGCCGGGTCGGATGCGAGGAACGCGCCGTCGACGGCGTACAGCGTCTCGCTGTCGAGGTCGTGCTGGGCGATGTCACCGGGTTTCGGCGGCGCGAGCGTGACGCGGCCGGGTTCGTGCTCGGCGACGAACTCGTTGGCGAACGCAGACTCGCCGCCGAGCATCGACCTCGCGGAGCTCAGGAGGCCGCCGCGGGTGGTCGACGTCTCGATGCTGACCTCGGGCGAGTGGCTGACCATCGCGCCGGGTTCGGCGAGAATGGACTCGCCGGGGTCGAGGTCGACGACGAGGTGGGCGTACGAGGGCTGGTGGGTGATGTCTACCTGCATGTGAATCGGGACGGCGTGTCCACTCGGGGATTCTGCGGCATCGGAGTTAAGCGTTCGCAGCGTCCTCGCGGTGTGAGGCGCCCGGTGGGCCGGAGCCCGGCAGACGACCTACCCCTCGTCGCCTTCGACGCTGTCGAGGCCGAACTCGGTAGCGCGGCGGCGCCAGAACTCCTCGTACCCCTCCTCGTCGCGCTCGACGGTCGTACCGCCGCTCCGCGCCTCGTCGAGTTTCAGGTTCACCTCCTCCAGTAGCTGGCGGCCGGCGTCCTCACTGACGATGCCGTTGCGCATCGCGTCCATGACGGCGGCCTTCTCCTGTTCGAGGACGCGGCGCTCGGCGATGAGCCGCTGTTCCTCGCGGAGTTCCGGATTCTTCGCGAGCAGTTCCTCGATGACGCCCGACAGCTCCTCCCGTTCGGCCTCGTACTCCCCGGTGAAGTCCCGGTAGACACTCGACGGAATCTCGCCGCGGCGGTGGAGTCGCTCGGTCGCCGAGAGTGCGTCGTCGATGGCGCGGCGACGACCCACCAGTAGTTCGTAGAGGCGCTGGGTCTCGGTCTGCGTGACGACGTCGAGGCGGTCGAGGAGGTTGGACATGGTGAGCCCCTGCACGACGAGGCTGAATGCGGCGACGCCGAAGACGAGCGCGCGGAGGTCCGTCCGGAACGGGGTCTCCGGCGGCAGGCCGAGAACGAGCGCGATGGGAATCGACGCGTGCAGGCCGGCCCACACCATGACGTGCTGGTACTCCCGCGAGATGGGGCGGTCGGCGAACTGGTTGTACGCGGCTACCGTCGGGTAGATGCCGGCGGCACGGGAGACGAGAACGAGCGGGATGGCGACGACGATGAGGTCGGCGTGCCGGGCGAGCTGGTGGATTGGGGTCTGGACTCCGATGGCGAGGAAGACGAACGTGTTCGCGATGAACGCGCCCGCGTCGAGCGTGTTGAAGACGGTAATCTTCGTCTGCGGGCTCATCGCTTCCGCTGCCCCGCGGTTCCCGATGATGAGCCCCGACGCGACGACGGCGATGACGCCGGAGACGTGGAGGTAGTGCTCCGCGAGCAGGAAGCTCCCGTAGGCGAGGACGAGGACGAGCACCGTCTCCGTCATGTGCTCGTCGAGGTTCTTCATCACGCGGTAGACGGCGTAACCCGCCACCAGGCCGACGACTGCACCGCCGAGCGCGACGAACACGACCTCGCCGCCGGTCGACGCGAGCCCGGACAGCGTGAACAGGCTGTCGATGGTGCGGTCGCCGGCGTCGACGGCGAGCGTGAGGTCGAAGACCGTGATGAACAGGACGACACCGATGCCGTCGTTCAGGAGGCTCTCCCCCTCGACGAGCACGGAGAGCCGGTCGGGGGCGCCGAGTTCGTCGAACAGCGCGAGCACCGACACGGGGTCGGTGGGGAGAATCATCGCCGCGAACAGCATTGCGACCGTGAGCGGGAAGCCGAACGCCTGCCGGCCCAGGTACGACAGCACACCGATAGCGACGAGCAGGCCGACGACGGCCAGCGCGAGAATCAGCGGGAGGTTCCGGCGGAACTGGTCGAACTCCGTGCTCGATGCACCCTCGAACAGCAGCGGCGGGAGGATGACGAACAGGATGACGTCGTGAGAGAGTTTGATTCCGATGTCCAGACCGATGACGGAGACGGCGAGCCCCGCGATGAGCAGGGCGATGGTGTAGGGGAATCGCCCGATCTTCGCGACGAACACGCCGACGCCCGCGGCGAGAATGAACACCGCGACGAGGTCTATCAGCTGCGCTTCGATTCCGGTCGTCGACATCGTTCTAGACACCAACCCGTCGGTCAATAGGCTTTGCCGCAGTTCGCCGCGCGAGCCGGTCGGTCGGCTATCCGGGGAACTGCCCGGGAGGAATCGGGTGTTGAAAGGTTTTCACGGACGCGCCCAGAACACCAACTGATGAGCGAGTTCGACACGCCGGTACTCGACGACCACCTCCACCTCGACGCCGAGAACCAGGGCCTCGACGCCGTCCGCGACTTCGCAAGAGCGGGCGGCACGCACCTGCTCGTCGTGAACAAGCCCTCCTGGCACCTCGGCGTCGAGCCGGAGTCGGGACCGGACTTCCGGCCGGTGTTCGAGGAGACGGTGCGGCTGGTCGACGGAGCCCGCGAGATTCTCGACGGGGACGCGTGGCCCGTGCTCGGCGTCCACCCCGGCCTGATATCCCGGCTGGTCGACGAGCGCGGCTTCACCCCGGAAGCGGCCCGTGACCTGATGTGCGCGGGCATCGACGCGGCCGCGGACGTCGCGAGCGCGGGGCGCGCGGTCGCGCTGAAGTCCGGACGCCCGCACTACGACGTGAGCGACGACGTCTGGGCCGCGTCCAACGACGTGATTCGGCACGCCTGCGAGCGCGCGGCGGACGTCGGCGTCGCCCTCCAGTTGCACACCGAGGCCACCGGCGACCTGACCGACGTGGCGGGGTGGGCAGAGGACGCCGGGCTCGCCCCGGAGAACGTGGTGAAACACTACGCGAGCGGGCGGCTCGCGGGCTGCACACCGAGTGTCATGTGCGAGAAGGACTACCTCGAAGCGGCCGTGGAAGCGGGCGAGCCGTTCCTGATGGAGACGGACTTCGTGGACGACGCCGACCGCCCGGGCGCCGTCATGGGACCGAAGACCGTCCCCCGGCGCGTCCGCTGGCTGCTGGAGGACGGCCACGACGAGGCAGTCCGGGTCGCGCACGTCGAGACGCCGGCGGCCGTCTACGGCGTCGACACACGGGCAACGCTGGACTGAGGAGGGTCCTCGGGAGCTATCGAGCCAGCAGCGCCCGCGACGACGAGCGCAGGGGATGCTCCGCTGAAGGAAAGGCCTTTGTCTCGCGCGGCCGGCCGTTCGGGTATGAGTGCCCCCGAAGAGGAGTTCTACTCCGAGGAACGCTGGCAGAACTGGCTCGACCGCCTCCGCGAGGAGGAACTGGACCCCGAGGACGAGGACTCGGCGCGGCTCCTCCTGAACCTCCAGGACGACGTCGCCATCGCGGTCGCGAAGATTCTGAAGGCGTACGACGACGACGAACTCGACCAGGACGAGGGGATGGACGAGCTCGCGGACATCCGCGAGGTCGTGCTCGCCGAGCCCGCGTTCGACGACGAGGACAAGCTGATGCTGGTCGACGGCGTCCAGACGAGCCTCGTCGCCGTCTTCTACAGCGCCGAACAGTACGTCGCCGACGGCCCCGCCGACGAGGCGTCCGTCGACGAGTACGTCCACGCGGCCGTCGACGCCGAGAGCGAGGAGGACCTCGACCGCGCGCTCGGCCTCGTCGCGGCCGGCGGCACCCGCGTCATCGACGGCGACGACCTCGACATGACGCTGCTGGAGGACGTCGAGTACGGCCTCGTCACGGAGTGGGTCAACGGCCTCGACAGCCTCCAGAGCGCGCTGTCGGACCCCGAAGTCATCGAAGACGACGACGACTGACCCGGTAGCCGCCGCGTTTATACCCCTCGGCTCCCGACTTCAGCCAACCGTGCGATTCAGGGACGACACCCGGGGGGTGACGGTCCAGGTGGGGGCAGTCTTACTCTTCGCCACCATCATCATCGCCCTCTCGGTCTACCAGGCGACAGTCGTCCCGGCGGAGAACGCGGACGTCGAGTACCGCCACAGCCAGCAGGTCCAGGGGCAGCTCGTCGACGTGCGGAACGCGCTCGTGTCGACTGCCGAGACCGGGAACGCGCGCCCGGCGACGGTGTCGCTCGGCACCGAGTACCCGAACCGCGTCTTCCTCGTGAATCCCCCGCCAGCCGCGGGCACGCTCAGGACGGACACCTACGACGGCGACCCAGCCATCGAGGTGTCGAACGTGAACGCGACGAACGACGAGACACGCGACTATCTCGATGGGTCGTGGACGCAGCCGACGAAGGGGCTCTCGTTCGTCCCGGGGTACAACGAGTACCGGGACGCCCCGCGGCTCCGGTACGAGGCGTCCCTGCTGTCGAACTACTACCCCGAGCAGAACACGTCGGTACCGCTGACCGACCAGCTGCTCGTCGACGAACAGACCCGGACGGTGTCGCTCGTCGCGCTGAACGGCTCGCTAAGCACGTCGCGGTCGTCGTCGGTCGCGGTGAACCCGAGCGCCCTGAGCGCGCCCGCCCAGCGCGTGCAGGTCCAGGCCGACGATTCGGGCCAGCCGGTGACCGTCACGATTCCGACAGTCGTGAACGCGAGCGTCCTGCGGAACAGCACGAATCTCGGCGGCATGGACAACGTCACTGTCGTTCAGAACGGCAGCCAGCGAGTGACGCTCTCAGTGGACTGGGACGAGCCGTTCACGCTCCGCACTGCGAAAGTCGGGGTCGGCAGCGGTGCGACGAATCCGCCATCGTACTACCTCACGCTCGTCGAGAGCGACGACGACAGCGTCACCGTCGAGGCGCGCGACGAGTACAACAATCCCGTGTCGGGAGAACTGGTGAGCACGACGCGGCCGGACGTGTTCGAGGACGAAGACGGAGAGAAGCGGACGAGCGGGGAGGGCCGGGTGACGTTCGACGCTCTCGACGGATGGGACACAGACGCCCAGTTCTTGCTCGTTGATGGGGCTGGAGACCTGACCGAGCGGACGGTGAACGCGTCGGTCGACACGGCGACCGGAGTCCCGGGGTCCGGGAGCGGTGGATCGGTCGTCTATCAGAATGACTCGGCGAGTTTCGACGGGCAGGATGGCGATTCGACCACGGGCGGATTCAACTTCAGCGTTCGGAACGACTTCGCGAGTGGTATCGAAATCACCGATGTCACTGTGTTGCCGGAAGACGACACAATCGACGGGCTATCAGATGCGGCGACAGGTGAAGGGTTCCGCCAGAGTGAGCTATACGTGGAGAACACGACCGGTGCGTCGGTCACAGTCGACGTACCGACGACCACCGGAGAATACGCCTACGTCGGCCCGCGTGGACTGACGTTATCCCTCAAGGGGAGTCGCACGGAGCGAACCTCGGAGCCCGGCAGTGGCTTCTCTACGAGCGAGACGGACGTGATTGGCAACGGTCTCGTTGTCGGTAGCGGCGAGAATGCAACTATCGAACTCGGGGAGTTCCACCGTGATACGACGACTGACTCCCCGGAGACAGTGAACGCGACGGACGAGGATTTCCGGGTCGTCGTTTCCTACGAGCGCGACGAGGTCAGAGCGAGCAGCGAGTTCGTCATCTACCCCGGGACGTCGTCTTCGGAGGGCGGCGGCGGTGGAAACGATCCTTCGGTGACGATAGAGGGAATCTCTAACAGCGGGAGCAGCGGCCAGTTCAGAGTGGGGTACACTGCGAACGCGAACGGCGACGACGACCTGCAGTCGGTGTCCGTGGAAGCAGTCTCCTGGTTCGGTGAGACGCTGTCGGATTCGACCACTGTCACGGGTGAGACGGCAAGCGGGAACTTCCGCTTGAGAGGGAGCCAAACCACTTTCTACACGGTGACTGTGACCGTAACTGACAGTGAGGGGAATACGGCGAGTGACACCGAGTTCCACTTCACTTGACTTCGACTTCTGTCGAAATCCCTATCGACAAGCCCATAAGCCCCTCCTGAGTACGCTCGGCCATGACAAGCGTCGGCATCGACGCCATCGAGATCTGGACGGGGAAGCTGAAACTCGACCTCGCGGAGACGTTCGCGCCGGAGATGGGCGACGACCCCGAGAAGTACACGAAGGGACTGGGGCTGCACGCGTCGTCGTTCCCGGACGCCTACGAGGACATCGTGACGATGGGCGCGAACGCCGCCCACCGGCTGATGGAGCGCAAGGGCCTCAAGCCGGAGGATGTCGGCCGCATCGACGTGGCGACGGAGTCCGCGTTCGACAACTCGAAGCCGGTGTCGACGTACATCGCGGGCTGCCTCGAGCAGGTGTACGACGGCGACTTCCACCACGCGAACAAGGGCGAGCGCAAGTTCGCCTGTATCGCGGGCACCCAGAGTCTCGACGACGCCGTGAACTGGATTCTCGCGGGCCGGAACCGCGGCCGGGGCGCGCTCGTCGTGGCGACCGACACGGCGCTGTACGCCCGTGACTCCTCCGGGGAGGCGACGCAGGGCGCGGGCGCCGTCGCGATGTGGATCACCGAGGACCCGGACGTCGTCGAACTCTCCACGGAACAGGGCTACGGCTCCGCGGACGAGACGGACTTCCTGAAGCCGAACCAGCAGTTCCCGAGCGTCGACGGGAAGCGCTCGATGCAGGTCTACCTCGCGCGGATGCGGGAAGCCCTGCAGGACTTCGAGGGCGTGATGGGCGCCTCCCACCCCAACGACTACGCGTACATCCCGTTCCACACGCCGTTCCCGGGGATGGTCCGGAAGGCGGCCGTGCTGGGCTACCGCCACATGATTCGCGGCACCGAAATCGAGGACGAACTCGCCGAGGACATCGGCCGGCAGCCTCGCCGCGACGACTTCGACGACCAGGAGGCCTTCGAGGACGCCATCAGCGAGTACGTCGACGGGCTGACCGACACGGACGCCTACCGGGAGTGGTACGCCGACACCATCGAGCCGACGCTCTCGATCTCCAGCCAGGTCGGGAACTGGTACACGGGCTCCGTCCACATCGCGCGGTTCAGCGCGCTCAAGCACGCCGCCGAGAACGACATCGACCTCGCGGGCCAGAAGCTGCTCGTTGCGTCGTACGGCTCCGGCGCACAGGCCGAAATCCACGCCGAGACCGTTCAGGACGGCTTCCAGGAGGCGGTCGCGGCGTCGAACATCGACGACCAGATCGCCGAGCGCTACGACATCAGCTTCGAGGAGTACGAGCAGGTCCACGACCGCCACAACCACGAGAAGAGCGTCGAACTGGAGCCGTTCACGCAGCCCGACAGCGAGTTCGTCTTCGACGGCTGGGGGCCGATGAACGAGCGCAAGTACACGTACGTCGAGTAGCGGGCCACGAGACTGTTTTTCGCGTCACCGACCGAGATAGACGGCGGTCGTGACGGCGACTGCGACGCCCGCGAGGAGGCACCCGTCAGGCGTGCTCGCGGAGCGCGGCGAGCATCTCCTCGACCGGCATCTCGGTGACGGCCAGCGAGAAGCCGTCGCGCTTGGCGAGCGCGGGGGCGTGCTCCCAGAGTTCGTCCGGGGAGAGCCCGTGGAGGAGGACGGCGCTCGGCGTCGGGTCGACGACGCGCATCGCGACCAGCGGGCTCTCGCCGCGGGAGACGTTCGTGAAGCCGAGGACGCGGCTCGTGGACTGGCCGTAGAGCCGGTAGAAGCCGTCGCCGGAGAGCCGGCGGATAGCGGCGATGGAGTCGATGACGGTGTGGCCGGAGACGGTGTCGGTGTCGCCGTGGACGACCTCGGTGGCGTCGACGCTCGCCCAGAGGTCGTCGAGCGCGACGGTCGCGGGGTACTCGCGGAGGTCGAGGACGACGTCGCTGTCGAAGCCCGCCGACAGCACGCGAGCGAACTGCCCGATGTGGGTGCCGCCGCGGCGCTCGTCGATGTCGAGCAGGGCGTTGACGAGGCGGCTGACGAGCGCGATGCCGGGGCTCTTCCGGCGGCCGCTCTCGTAGTCGGAGACCACCGACGAGGAGACGTCGAGTTCCTCGGCGAGCGTGGTCTGGGAGACGTCGAAGTCGGTGCGCCACTTGCGGAGCGTCGCGCCGGGGTCCTCGCTGAGCGTGACTTCGCCGGCGATGCGCACCGCGAGCCCCTCCCGTGGGTCCTCGTCCATATCCGGATGTGGCGAGCAGCCAGCCAAAAACCTACCGACCGAGTTCGGCAAACGTCGAACGGCAAGAAACATTGGTGGGTGGCACCGACCCACACGCATGCCTTCGACGGTCGTCCACGTCGCCGTCGGCGCGCTCGTGGCGACGGCGCTGCTCCGGGCGTTCGACGCGCGAGCCCTGGCCGCCGTCTGCGCGTTCGCGGCGCTCCCCGACCTCGACACCGTCCTCGGGCTCTGGGTGCCCGGCGGCCACCGCGCACTCCTGCACACCGCCCTGCTGCCGCTGCTGCTCGGCGTCCTCGTCGCCTGGGACGCGCGGCGGGCGGACTCCCGGCTGCGCTCGCGGTTCGGCGACCGCGGGCCGCACGTCGCCGGTGTCGGCGTCGTCGCGCTCGCCGTCGGCGGCATCGCCCCCGACCTGATGACGAACGGCGTGAACGTCCTCTACCCGGTCCACGACACCTTCTACGCGTTCGACGGCGGCCTCCAGCTGTCGAACCAGCGCGGCGTGGTCCAGACGTTCGTCGAACTCGGCGGCCAGAACGCCGACAGCGTCGTCGGCACCACCGAGACCGTCCACTACCGGACCGGCGTCGACGTCGCGCGCGGCGAGGACCCCGAGAACGCCGAGCGGGTGTTCCCCGTCGTCTCCTCCGGGATGCAGTTGGTCGTGGTGGCGACCGCCGCCGTCGCGGTCGTCGGGCGGTGGCGCCGGGAGGACAACCGCTAACTCGTGGCGGTCGGAAGCCAGCCCATGGTCAGACCCTACGAGCCGGCAGACACAGACGCCCTCTGGGAGCTCAAACGCGGCTTCGAGACGGGACTCGGCGAGAACACGGGCAGTGAGGACAAGCGCGAGACGTACGACGAGAAGCTCACCGACGAGTACCGACAGCGGTACCTCGACTGGGTCGCGCGCTGCGTCGACGAGGACGCCGGCTGCGTCCAGGTCGCCGAGCGCGACGGCGACCCCGTCGGGTACGCGTTCGTCCTCCCGGAGTCGCTGTCGTTCGTCTGGGACGCCGCCGTCCTGAACGAGATATACGTCCGGCCGGCGTACCGCGGAGGGGGCGTCGCCGACGACCTGATGGCGGCGGCCATCTCCGTGGCGCGAGACCAGCACCTCCCGCTCGACCGAATGGTGCTGGACGTCGACCGCGAGAACGACCGCGCGCAGTCGTTCTACGAGCGGTACGGCTTCGAGCACTGGGGCGAGATGGTCGCCCGCGACCTCTAGCGCGTCACCGCGCCGAGGACGCCGCCGAGCGCGCCGAACACCACCGGGTAGACGACGCCGGCGAGCAGCACGCCGAGCGCGTAGTCGACGTGGACGGTGGCGTCGCCGACCGAGTACCGGAAGACGAACAGGCCGACGACGGCGAGCACGGCGTAGCCCGCCGTGACGGTGACGCCCGCGCGAGCGCCGGACTCGGCGTCGGCCGCGTCGGCGTACCGCGCGACGACGAACCCGGCCAGCAGCAGGACGACCACCGGCACGAGGTACAACAGCATCGGCGCGTTCCCGTCCGCGACGAGGTTCTGGGCCGTCCGACCGCCGCCGAGCGCGGGCGTCGTGAACGCGACGCTGTGGGCGTTGTAGTACAGCCAGCCGACGGCCTGCCAGGCCGGGATTGGGTCGCCGCCGAGGAAGTCCACGACGGCGTTGTACGCCTGGAGGCTCTCCTCGACGGAACCCCCACGCCAGAGGTACGTGACGAGGTAGCCGACGACGTAGACGACGGCGCCCGCTACCGCGCCCGCTGCGATGCTCGCTCGCTCCGTCGGCGTCGCCTCGACTGAATCCATGTCCCGCTCTGCGCGAGGGACGGGGAAGTCACTTCTGGCCGGCGGCCCGCCACTCCGCCTGCGACACCGTGTACCGGACCTGGTCGACGCCGCCGTCCCCCTCGGGGTCCGGTGCGTAGTTCCGCAACAGCCCCTCGCGGCGGCCGCCGTGGCGCTCGACGTACGACTCGATGGCGCGCCGGGACTTCTCGTTGCCCGCGTTGTGACAGACCGCCACGACGCCGAAGTCGAGGGTTTCGAACGCCAGTTCGAGCAGCGCGTCGGCGCGCTCTCCGGAGTATCCGCGGTCCCAGTACTCCTCGCGCAGCCAGACGCCGAGCGTCGCGCAGTCCGCGTCCCAGTCACAGGTCAGCCCACAGGTCCCGGCGAGGACGCCGCGCTCGCCGTCCGCGAGCGACCCCGCCAGGGCGTCGGGCGTCGGCTCCGACGCCTTCGGTCGGATGGCGTACGTCGCGATGTCGCCGTCCGCCCACGTCTGCTCGAAGTGCGCGAGCGTCTCCCGCGAGGCCTGCATCGACTCGTGCGGGGTCCAGGAGAGGTGCTCGGTTATCTCGTCGATGTGGGGGTTCCGGTGGGAGGCCGCGCGATAGAACTCTTTGACGGGGACGTTCTCGCGGCAGCAGCGCTCCAGGCGCAGGCGCTCCGTGGTGAGCACCTCGGGGAACGCGGGGTCGGGGTGTGAGTCACCAGTCATAGTTGTCCCCGGTCAGCGAGCCCCGAATCGGCCGCCTCGCCGGAACCGCTCTCGTCACCGGACGCCTGCCACGTGAGGGTGACCCGCCGGGTCTCCCCGTCGGCGTCCGCGCTGTGCTGTTCGATGACCTCGACGTCGCCGCCGGGCCGCTCGCGACGCGGCAGGCCGTCCGTGCGCGGCCGCATCCCGCGGTAGTGACCCGTGATGTCCTCTCGGAGGTCCTGGAGGTACTTTGCCAGGCTGTCGCCGCGCATCGACGCGTCGACGTCCGTCTCGTAGCCCACCGCGCCCTGGCCGACACCGCCGGGCGTCCCCGAGGAGTGGTTCCCGACGACGGCGTTGACGACCGCGCCCAGCAGCAACACGAACGCCGAGAAGTAGAGGTACGTGACGACGATGACGACGCCGCCGAAGAAGCTCCCCGCACTCGGGTCGCTGAACGCGAGGTAGACCTGGAAGAGCGCCTGGAACGCCGCCCAGCCGACCGCCGCGAACAGCACGCCCGGCAGCACGCTGCGCCAGCCGAGGTCCGCGTCGGGGAAGACGTAGAACATCGGGTAGAACGCCAGAACGAGCCCCGCGACGAGCACCAGCGGCGTCAGCGCGTCGACGTACGGCACCGTCTCGGAGAACGCCGCGAAGACGGCGGCCGCACCGACCGTGACGACGACCGCGGCGACCAGCGCGACGAGCACGACGACGCCGTCTTTCAGCGTGTTCACGAAGCCGCTCTCGCCGGTCGTCTCGTAGATCTCCGAGAACGCGGTGTCCAGCCCGCGGAACACCTTCAGCGTCCCCCACAGCACCACGACGAGACCGACGACGGACGCGGTCCCGCCGGTTGCGTCACCCTGGAACACCTGCCGGACGACGTCCGCGATGGGGCCGGGCAGCCACGTCCCGCTGGCCGTCACGACGCGGTCCTCGAGGCCGCCGCCCACGACGGACACCACGAGGAACAACACGACGAGCAGCGGCGCGAGCGAGACGAAGGCGTTGTACGCCAGCCCCGCCGCCATGAACGGGACGTTCTTCTCGGAGAACTCCGAGACGACGCGCTCGCCGAACCCGGCCGCGTCGGACAGTAGGGACATACCGGACGTACGCGGCCAATCTGGAAAACTCGTGTGGCGCCCGGACCCCGACTTCGGCGAGTCGCGTCGCGCCCCTGAGTGGTCGCCCCGCCGCGTCACTCGTCGGGCGGGGCCTCCTTCCGTCCCGTGAAGTCCGACGGCTGCAGCCGGAAGAACTCGAAGTCCGTCTCCACGGGCGCCCGCTCGAAGACGTCCACGAGCGGGATGTCCACGCGCCGGAGCGCCTCCAGGGCCGACGTCGAGACGGCGGCCTCGTCGGTCGACTCCAGGTCGCCGTTCGCCACCACGCTGTACCACCCCTCGTCGGTCTCCCCGTACACGACGAACGACACCGCGGCGTCCTCGGGGTCCGGCTTCTCCGTGTCCGCGTGGTACGCGAGCCGGAAGAAGAACGACTTCGTGTCGTCGTCGTACCCGTACGAGACCGGAATCGAGTGCGGCGGCCCGCTCCCGTCCGCGAACGAGACCACGCCGGTGCCACCGGCCCCCAGGAACTCGTCGCGCTCCTTGGCGTCCAGGTGAACTCCTCTCGTGTGACCCATGCTGACAACTACGCGAGGCCGCCGCAAAACTGTAGGGGCGGCCCCGGATACGACGCGTTCTCTCGCTGCGCTCGGGAACGCGCTGCTCGCGGGTCACTGCGTTCCCCGCTCGAAATAACGTGCCCTCCCTGCGTTCGGGCACGCACTTCTCACGGCTCGCTCCGCTCGCCGTTCGAACCAGCCGAGGCCTCACTTCGTTCGGCCTCGCGCTCCGCAACACCTAACCGGAACTCCTGCCTACCCGAGAGCAATGGTAGACTGGACGGAGAAGTACCGTCCGTCGTCGCTCTCCGAGGTGCGGGGCAACGACAAGGCCCGGGACGCACTGGCGGAGTGGGCGGAGACGTGGGCGGACCACCGGGAAGCGGTCGTCGTCCACGGCAGCCCCGGCGTCGGGAAGACGTCGGCCGCCCACGCGCTCGCGAGCGACGCCGGCTGGGACGTCGTGGAGTTGAACGCCAGCGACCAGCGCACGGCCGACGTGGTCGAGCGCGTCGCGGGCGAGGCGGCGAAGTCGGGGACGCTCACGGGCGGGTCCGGGGGGAAGAAACTCGTCTTGCTGGACGAAGCGGACAACCTCCACGGGAACGTCGACCGCGGCGGGAGCGCGGCAATCACGCGGCTCGTCAAGGAGTCCCCGCAGCCCATCGTCCTCGTCGCGAACGAGTACTACGACATGAGTTCAGCGCTCCGGAACGCCACGCAGGACATCGAGTTCCGGGACGTCTCGAAGCGCTCCATCGTCCCCGTGCTCCGGGACATCTGCCGGCGGGAGGACATCGACTACGACGAGGACGCGCTGAAAGCCATCGCGGAGCAGAACTCCGGGGACCTGCGGTCCGCTGTCAACGACCTGCAGGCGCTCGCGGAGACCGACCGCAGGCTCACCGAGGACGACGTGGTGATGGGGGAGCGCGACCGCTCGCAGGGCGTCTTCGACTTCCTCGACGGCCTCATCAAGACCCACGGCGCGGAGGAGGCGCTGCAGGCGGCCTACGAGGTGGACGAGACGCCGGACGACCTCCTGAACTGGGTGGAGGACAACGTCCCGAAAGACTACTACGGCGACGAGCTCGCGACGGCCTACGAGTTCCTCTCGAACGCCGACATCTGGCTGGGCCGCGTGCGGGCGACCCAGAACTACTCGTACTGGCGGTACGCGACCGACAACATCGCCGCCGGCGTGGCGGCCTCTCGCCAGCACGACCACGGCGGCTGGACGCGCTACGGTCCGCCGAGCTACTGGCGGAAGCTCGGGAGCTCCCGGGCGACCCGAGAGAAACGCGACTACGTCGCCCGTCACATCGCCGAGACGGCCGGCTGCAGCATGGCGACCGCGCGCAACGACGTGCTGCCGTTCCTCGCGGCGATGACCCACCACTGCAAGAACCGGGAGCTGACGGTCGCGATGGCGGCCGCTTACGAGATGCAGGAAGAACACGTCTCCTTCGTCACGGGGTCGGGGGAGACGACGAACAAGGTTGAGTCCATCGTCGCGGACGCGGAGGGACTCCGCGAGGAGGCGGCCGTCGACCACTCCGGCGGCGCCTTCGAGGGGGCGGTCGGGAACGACGAGGCAGACGAAGACGTACTGGTGGACGACGACGAGGCGGAGCCCGAGGCCGACGACGACGGGGATTCGGGCGACGACGACAGCCAGCGCGGCCTCGACGAGTTCTTCTGAGGCGGGTGTCGTCGGCTGCGCGGACGCGCAGAATTTGCCGTGAAACGACCCTAAACCCGGAAACCGTTTTATAGGTGGAGGTCAACGCGGGTGGTATGCAACGCCGCAAGTACCTCAAGGCGACCGCAGGCGCGTCGTCCGCACTGGCGCTGAGTGGCTGCCTCGGACTGTTCGGTAGTAGCGACAAGATCGTGATCGGCTCGGACATCCCGTACAAGCCATTCGAGTACGAGAACGCCGACGGCGACCTCGTCGGGTTCGACGTGGACATCGCCGAAGCCATCTTCGAGGGCGAGATGGAGCGCGACTACGAGTTCAAGCGGACGTCCTTCGACGGCATCATGGGGTCGCTGAACAACGGGAACTTCCGCATCATCATGAGCGCGATGACCATCAACGAGACGCGGAAGGAGTCCGTCGACTTCTCGGACCCGTACTTCACCGCCTACCAGACCATCGCCGTCCTCGAGGCAGACGACATCTCGTCCCCCGAAGACCTCGCCGGCCAGAGCGTCGGCGTTCAGAAGGGAACGACCGGTGAGACGGCCGCCGAAGGGCTCAAAGAGGATCTGTCCGGCGACCTCGAAATCAAGAGCTTCGACCAGATTACGGGCGCGTTCGACGCCCTGCTGAACAATCAGGTGTCCGCCGTCATCAACGACAACACCGTCACCGCCTCGTTCGTCAACGAGAACGACGGCGTCGTGTTCCTAGAGGGCGAAGGAGAGGCCGCAGCACAGGACGAGAACGCACCGCCGTACTACACTCTCACGGTCGAGAACTACGGCATCGGCTTCCGGCAGGACGACGACGAGTTCCGCCAGGAGGTCAACGACGCGCTCGCCGCGATTCGGGAGGACGGCACGTACGACGAGATCTACAACGAGTACTTCGACGGGTAACTGCGGAGCCACGCTCCTACAATGTCTGACTCTACTGTCGACCGAGAACCGGACCGCAGTGAGACGAGCGGAGGTGTGTTGATGAGAGACGGCCTCGTGCGGCGACTCGGGGTCGTCGTCTCGCTCATATTCCTGTTGCTCATCGGGTCACTCGTCACGTGGATCGTCTCCACCCAGGTCGATTTCGGTCTCCTCGAGACTATCTTCCCGCGGTTCGTCGAGGCGTTCTGGCTCGTCATCCGCATCGTCGCCATCTCCAGCGTGCTGTCGGTGACACTCGGCGTGCTCGTCGGTCTCGGCCGCATCTCGACGTCCCAGATCACCGGGAAGATCGCGAAAGGCTACGTCGAGTTCTTCCGTGGGACTCCGCTGCTGTTCCAGTTGTTCATCATCTTCTTCGGTATCCCACGGCTGTGGGCGACCGGCGAGTTCCCGATCGTCGACTGGGCGGTCCCGGCCGCCGTCATCGGGCTGACGCTCAACCACGCTGCGTACGTCGGCGAGGCCATCCGTGGCGGCATCGACGCCGTGCCGGACGGGCAGATGGAGGCCGCCCGTTCCCTGGGGATGTCACGCGTTATGGCGCTCCGGGAAGTCGTATTGCCCCAGGCGTGGCGGAACGCCCTGGCGGCAATCGGGAACGACCAGATCATCCTCGTGAAAGACACCTCGCTGCTCACCGTCATCGCGGTGCCGGAACTGATGAGCGTGTTCCGGAGCGTCAACAGCAACCAGCTCGACCCGTGGACGCCGCTGGTCTGGCTGTGCGTGTTCTACCTCGCGATCACGATGACGATGAGTCAGTTGGTGAGTCTCCTCGAACGCCGGGCCGACTGGGGCGGCAGCCAGTACGCGACCGACGGGGAGGACGACGGGGACGGAGAGGACGGGTTCTTCGAGCGTCGCTTCGGGGGTGCCTGACAGATGCAAGATACTGACGCGTTACTGGAGTTCGAGGGCGTAGACAAGTACTTCGGACAGAATCACGTGCTGAAAGACGTCGATCTGTCCGTCGAGGAGCGAGAGGTCGTCGTCGTCATCGGGCCGTCGGGGTCGGGTAAATCGACGCTCCTCCGCTGCACGAACCGACTCGAGGAAGTCCAAGACGGAGAGATTCGCCTCGACGGAGTGTCGTTGACCGACCCGGAGACGGACATCAACACACTCCGGCAGCGCATCGGGATGGTGTTCCAGAGCTTCAACCTCTTCCCGCACAAGACCGCGCTGGAGAACATCGCACTAGCGCCCGAGAAGGTCAAGGGGATGCCGGAGGCCGAGACCATGGCAGACGCCGCAGACCTCCTCGAACGGGTCGGCCTCGACGGACAGGGGTCGTCGTACCCGAACCAGCTGTCCGGCGGCCAGCAACAGCGGGTCGCCATCGCTCGCGCGCTGGCGATGAACCCACAGGTGATGCTGTTCGACGAGGTGACGAGCGCGCTCGACCCCGAGCTCGTCGGCGAAGTGCTGGACGTTATGCGGGCGCTCGCGGACGAGGGAATGACGATGCTGGTCGTCACACACGAGATGGGGTTCGCTCGCGAGGTGGGCGACCGCATCGTGTTGATGGCGGACGGCCAGGTCGTCGAGAAGACGCCGACCGAACAGTTCTTCGACGAGCCGACGACCGAGCGGGGCCAGAAGTTCCTGTCGCGGCTGCTGTAGCCGCGTCAGTAGTGTCTCGCCGTCACCGACTCGCTGCACCGTCGACCGAGAGGTCGACGTTCCACTGCGTTCGCGCGACGAGCACCAGCAGTGCGGCGACGGCGGCGGCGAGCGCGTAGTACGTGAGCTGGACGGCCGCCGAGAACTGGAAGACGCCGACCATCAACAGCACCTGGGCGACGACCAGCAGAGTGGCTGCCCCGCAGGCCCGGGCGGCACGCGTGGCGCCGCGCCGGCGCGCCCAGACGTAGCCCGTGAGCGCGGCGGCGAACACCGCGAGTTCGAACGTCTGGTTGAGCAACTGGACGCGGGTGCCGTAGATGGCGAAGAGGGTGTTCCGGGAGAACGCGAGTTGGAGCGGGAGCAGCGCGAGTCCGGCGAGCGCAGCGGTTCGGACGCGCCCGAGCCCGAGGCCTGTTTTCTCGCGCATGCGGAGCGTGGTGTAGACGAGTGTCCCGAAGATGGCGAGCGCGGCGAGGTGGTGGATGGCCTGCGTGAGCGGCTGGTAGCCCCACGGGAGGAGCCCGCTGAAGGTGACCGTGGTGCCGCCGAGGACGACCTGGACCGGGAGTAGGACGACGGCGAGGACGCCCGTGACCTGGATGTCGCGGTCGTCGAAGTTTCGGTAGGCGACGGCGCCGGTGCCGAGGATGAAGAAGCCGACGACCATCGCGACCGAGCGGTGGAACTGCTCGACGAAGTCGTTGACCGGCAGCCCGAACGGGAGCAGCTGCCCGCTGCAGTCCGGCCACTGGAGCCCGCAGGTGGCGCCGGACCCAGAGACGGCGGTGAACTCCCCGAGGAGGATGAGCGCGAACGTGAGAACAGTCGTCACGGCCGCGAGCTGGTACGAGCGACGAGCCATGGACCGAATTTTCGGGCGACGGTACGTATGCGTGTCGGGTTCTCCAGCGGACCGGGAACGCTCGGTTCGTCGTCTGTCGTAATCTTCTTCGACGCGTTGGGACAGGCTTTTGCTGGATGCCGGCGGTGTCACCTACATGGGACTCGACGAGGACGCGCTGGACTACCACGCCAGCGACCCGCCAGGGAAAGTAGAGATTTCGACGACGAAACCGACGAACACGCAGCGAGACCTCTCGCTGGCGTACTCGCCGGGCGTAGCGGCGCCCTGCCGGAGGATCGCCGACGACCCCGAGAACGCCTTCAAGTACACCACGAAGGGCAACATGGTCGGCGTCGTCTCGAACGGGTCGGCGGTGCTCGGCCTCGGCGACATCGGCGCGCAGGCCGCCAAGCCCGTCATGGAGGGGAAAGGCGTCCTGTTCAAGCGCTTCGCCGACATCGACGTCTTCGACATCGAACTCGACCAGGCCTCGGCGGACGACCTCGTCGAGACCGTCTCCGCGATGGAGCCGACGTTCGGCGGCATCAACTTAGAGGACATCAAGGCCCCCGAGTGCTTCGAGGTCGAGACTCGGCTGCGCGAGGAGATGGACGTGCCCGTGTTCCACGACGACCAGCACGGCACCGCCATCATCTCCGGCGCGGCGCTACTGAACGCCGCCGAGATCTCCGACAAGGACCTCGACGACCTCGAAGTCGTCTTCTCCGGCGCGGGCGCGTCCGCCATCGCGACGGCGAAGTTCTACGTCAGCCTCGGCGTCCAGCGCGAGAACGTCACGATGTGTGACTCCTCGGGCATCATCACCGAGGACCGCGACGTCAACGACTTCAAGGCCGAGTTCGCACAGCCGGCCGGCGAAGGCGGCGACCTCGCGGACGCCATGGCGGGCGCGGACGTCTTCGTCGGCCTCTCCGTCGGCGGTATCGTCAGCCAGGAGATGGTGCAGTCGATGGCCGACGACCCCATCGTGTTCGCGATGGCGAACCCCGACCCCGAAATCGACTACGAGGCCGCGAAGCAGGCCCGCGACGACACGGTCATCATGGCGACGGGGCGCTCGGACTACCCGAACCAGGTGAACAACGTCCTCGGGTTCCCGTTCATCTTCCGGGGCGCGCTCGACGTGCGTGCGACTGACATCAACGAGGACATGAAGGTCGCCGCCGCCGAGGCGCTCGCCGACCTCGCGAAGCAGGACGTCCCCGACGAGGTCGTGAAAGCCTACGGCGACCAGCCCCTCCAGTTCGGCTCCGAGTACATCATCCCGAAGCCCCTGGACCCACGCGTGCTGTTCGAGGTGGCGCCCGCCGTCGCCGTCGCCGCGATGGAGTCCGGCGTCGCGCGGACGGAACTCGACCCCGAGCAGTACCGCGAGGAGCTGGAGGCCCGCCTCGGGAAGAGCCGGGAGATGATGCGCATCGTCATCAACAAGGCCAAGAGCAGCAAGCAGCGCGTCGCGCTCGGCGAAGGCGACGACGAGAAGATGATTCGTGCGGCCTACCAGATGGCCGAGGAGGACATCGCCGAGCCCGTCCTCCTGGGCGACCGCGACACCATCCACGGCGCCGTCGACGCGCTCGGCCTCGACTTCGACCCCGACATCGTCGACCCCGACGAGGGCGACCACGCCGAGTACGCCGACCGCCTCTACGAACTCCGCAAACGCAAGGGTATCACGCGCAGCGAGGCCGAGTCGCTCGTGACCCGCGACCCGAACTACCTCGGGTCGACGATGGTCGAGGCCGGCGACGCCGACGCCTTCCTCACGGGGCTCACCCACCACTACCCGAGCGCGCTCCGCCCGCCGCTGCAGGTCGTCGGCACCGCGCCGGACGCCGACTACGTCGCGGGCGTCTACATGCTGACGTTCAAGAACCAGGTCGTGTTCGTCGCTGACGCCACCGTCAACCAGAACCCAGACGAGGAAGTCCTGGCCGAAGTCGCGCGCCACACCGCCGACCTCGCGCGCCGCTTCAACGTCGACCCGCGCGTGGCGATGCTGTCGTACTCGAACTTCGGCAGCGTCGACAACGAGGGCACCCGGAAGCCCCGGGCCGCCGCGCGCCGCCTCCGCGAGGACGAGTCCGTCGACTTCCCCGTCGACGGCGAGATGCAGGCCGACACCGCCGTCGTCGAGGACATCCTCGAAGGCACCTACGGCTTCAGCGAACTCGACGGCCCCGCGAACGTCCTCATCTTCCCGAACCTCGAAGCGGGGAACATCGGCTACAAGCTGCTCCAGCGCCTCGGCGGCGCGGACGCCATCGGCCCGATGCTGGTCGGCATGGACAAGCCCGTCCACGTCCTCCAGCGCGGCGACGAGGTCAAGGACATCGTGAACCTCGCGGCCGTCGCGGCGGCAGACGCACAGCAGCGCGAAGAGTAGCGGCTCCGGCGGTTTCAGTTTTCGAGGGCGGAAGCGACACGGGCGACGCGGAGCGACGCGTCGGACGGCCCCGTTCAGTCGCCGGCCCGCCGGTCGGACCGCGACGGCGGCGGAATCTGTGGGTCCGTCGACCCCGCGTCCGGCAGCAGACACCGGTCGGCCTCGTCGTTCACGTGGGCGTACTGGTCGGGCTGGTTGGCGAGGACGTGGGCGGGGTTGCGGGCGCTGTCGACCTGCGCGGCCCGAATCTCGGAGAAGCCGACGACGCGCGCCCGGATGCCGCGCCAGTGGTGGCGGGCGTCGCCGGGGACCGAGAACTCCCGCAGCGGGCGGTAGTCCCGGCGCTTCGCCGCGAGCACCGCGGTGTTGACGTCCGCGGCGAGCGCGTCGTGGTCGACGAGCACGCCGACGCTCGCGCCCGGCGGGACACGCGCGGCGAGCGTGTCGAGGCCGAGGTGGAGCGCCCGGTACTCCGCGACGTTGTTGTCCGGCGCCTCGTCGGGCACCGACAGTCGCGCGACGCGGTCGCCGTCCCGCGTCTCGATGATGACCCCGAGGCCGGCGCCGTCACTGGCGTACGAACCGTCCGTCGCCACGTAGAAGTCCCGACGGTGCGACCGGGGCGGGTGCGCGATGTGAGGGGTCGGCGCGTCGTCGAAGATGTCCCGCAGGCTCGGTTGGCCCACAATGGCCATACCTCGGATAGCGGGTCGTTCGACGTAAATCCTCCGCCGGTCGGCGCGCAATCACGCGGTTCGTGTCGCCGAGCCGGTAGGCATACGGTCCCGCGCCGTCTCGGCCCACGTATGCTGGTCCGGGACCTGATGACGGCCGACGTCGAGACGGTACGGAAGTCAGAAGACGTGAGCACGGTGCTCCAGAAGCTCGCCGAGCGCCACTTCACGGGCTTCCCCGTCGTGGACGACGACGACCGACTGGTCGGCGTCGTCACACAGCGGGACATGGTAGAGCTGTTCCAGCCACAGCACCGCACGGTCTGGATTCCCATCGGGCTGCCGCCGTTCCTCGAATCGCTGGAGTACGGCTTCGAGCTCTCCTGGGACGACCTCGAGACGAGTCTCGACCTCGCGTCGAGCGCTGGCAAGCCCGTCGGGCGCATCATGACCGAGGACGTGCTGACCGTCGAACCCGGCGACTCCGTCGACGACGTTCTCGAAATTCTCGCCCACGACGACCGCGACGTGAACCGCGTCCCCGTCGTCGAGGACGACGACCTCGTCGGCATCGTCACCCGTCAGGACGTCCTCCGCGCGCTCCACGCCGAGCGGTCGGGAGACGAGTCGTAGGCGGCCCGGCGGTTCCGTCACTCGACGCTGGGGCGAATCGGCCGTCCGAATCACCGGGCGCCCCGCTCAGAACGGTCGGTGATAGACGACCTCGGTGATAGTTTCTCCAGCGTGCGTCGTGGTGGTCGTTCCAGTTCGCTCGAATCCCCGCCGTTCGTAGAACGCGCGAGCCCGGTCGTTCTCCGCGAGCACACAGAGAGAGAGTCCGGTGACGTCCGACGGGAGCGCGCCGAGCGCTTCGTCCAGGAGACCCGACCCGATGCCCTCGCGCCGGCGGGGTGGACTGACGTGAATCGACCGCAACTCTGCCGCGGCCTCCTCGACGAAGTCTGCGGTAGCGCCCTCCTGCCAGTCGAGTTCGGCGACGCCGACGACTGTCCCGTCACCCACGGCGACCCACATTGCGCTCTCCTCGTGGGCGACCGTGTCCCGCACGAACTCCCGGAATGCGTGGGGAACTTCGGCGCCCCAGTCGAGGGCTGTCTGCGGGAGAAGACCACTGAATGCGTCTCGCCTGCTCTGCCGCATCACCTGGTAGATGCAGTCCGCGTCGGAGGGGTCCGCGCGCCGTATCGTGACAGCCGGGGACACGAACTCGTATCGCCGCCTGCCCACGAAATAGCTTCCGGGGGAGTGCTACGCTGTCGAACCCGCGAGGGCGACGGCACGCGTCGCCCTCCGTCGCCGGCAAAACCGTCACGGCTCCGAAACCATCAATTCCCCGGGGCGTGGAGTGGTGCCGTGACCAACTACCGGAACGCAGTCCTGTTTCTGCTACTCGCGGCCGTCTGGGGGTCGGCGTTCCCCGCCATCAAGGCCGGGCTGGAAGCCGGCTTCGAGCCCGTGCTGTTCGCGGCGGTTCGCTACGACGTGGCGGGCGTCGTGATGCTCGCGTACGCCGCGCGCGTCAGCGACCGCTGGCTGCCGCGGACGCGGGCCGACTGGACGACCGTCGGCATCGCAGCAGTGCTGATGATCGCCGCCTACCACGCCTTCCTGTTCGTCGGGGAACAGCAGACGACGAGCGCCGTCGCCGCCGTCGTCGTCAGCCTCAGCCCCGTGCTCACGACGGGGTTCGCTCGCGCGTTCCTCCCGTCGGAGCGGCTCTCCGTGGCGGGCCTCGCGGGGCTCGCGCTCGGCCTCGTCGGCGTCGTCGTGCTGTCGAACCCCGACCCGTCGAACCTCCTCGGCGGGAACACGGTCGGTGTACTACTCGTGCTGTCGGCGTCGACGTGTTTCGCGCTCGGGAGCGTGCTCACGCAGCGCGTCGACGACGACCTCTCCATCGAGACGATGGAGGCGTGGTCGATGCTGCTCGGCGCCGGCCTGATGCACGTCGCCAGCCTCGCCGCCGGCGAACCCCAGGTCGTCCCGCAAAATCGTGAGGCGTTGTTCGCTATCGCGTACCTCTCGCTGGCCGCCAGCGCGGCCGGCTTCCTCGTCTACTTCGAGTTGCTGGACCGCCTCGGCCCAATCGAGATCAACCTCGTGAGCTACGTCGCGCCGGTGTTCGCGGCGCTCGTCGGCTTGGTCTGGCTCGCCGAACCCATCACGTCGAACACGGTCGCCGGCTTCCTCGTCATCTTCTCGGGGTTCTGCCTGCTGAAGCGCCGCGCGCTCGTCTCAGAACTGCGGAAGGCGCGGGCGGTCTGGGCGTAGCCGCGGGCGGAACAGACCCGCTGGACGCCGCTACCGCGCGTCGGCGATGCGAGCGTACTGGTCGGCTGACAGCGTCACGTCCGCGGCTTCGACGTTCTCTTCGAGTTGCGCGGTCGTCCGTGCGCCCGTGATGGGCGCGACCACCTGGTCGTGGTGGAGCAGCCACGCCAGCGACACCTGCGCGGGCGTCGCACCGACTTCTTCGGCGACCGCCTCGACCGCTTCGAGGACGTCGAAGTTCGACGGCGTCAGATAGGAGTCGACGAACTGCTGGTCGGTCGCGCCCCGCGTTCCGACCGGCGGGTCCTCGCCGCGGTCGTACTTCCCGGTGAGGAACCCGCCGGCGAGCGGCGACCACGGCACCACACCGAGCTCGTAGTCCCGACACATGTCGAGGTAGTTGCCGGCGATTTCTCGGTTCACGGCGTTGAACCGCGGCTGCACGACCGTGAACGGCTCGTACCCCTCGCGTTTCGCGATCTCGTTGGCCTTCACGACCTTCCAGGCGTTCGGCTGGAACGTCGACGCGCCCAGGTAGTGGACCTTCCCGTCGCGCACGAACTCGTCGAGCGTACGCATGAACTCCGCTGCGGGCGTCTCGTCGTCCCACCGGTGGACGTAGAGGAGGTCGACGTAGTCGGTGCCCAGTCGGTCGAGGACGGCGTCGAGGCTCTCCCGGAGGTGTTTCCGGTTCAGGCCGCGGCCGTTCGGCCCCTGTCGAGTCGGCCAGTACATCTTCGACGCGACGACGTAGTCCTCGCGGTCGCGCTCCGCCAGCCAGTCGCCGATGTAGCGCTCGGCGCGACCGCCGCCGTACATGTCGGCGGTGTCGATGAATCGCCCGCCCGCGTCGGCGTACGCGTCGAGGAGGTCGTGGGCGCGCTGTTCGCCGACCTCCACCTCGCCGGCGTCGTTCTCCCGCCCGAACCGCCACGTCCCGAACGCGAGTTCCGTCACTCTCAGCCCGGTGCGGCCGAGCGGCACAGCGTCCAGCGCCATACGCCGACGCACGTGAACGGAGTGGTTAAGCGGTCCGTCTTCTCGTCGCCGTGTGGGTCTCTCTCGGCGGTGGCGCTGTGCGGCGAGTACGACCGGGACGAGACAAGCGAGAACGACAGCGACGAGAACGGTACGGGTGGGCGGCTGGGAGGGGAGTCGGGTGGCGGGTCAGTCGGCCTGGTGGCGGTGACCGAGCACGAGCGCGGCGACGTGCGCGAGCACCATGACGGCCAGGGCGGTCTGTTCGGCCGACGACGACGGACCGGCGACCACGAGCGGCAGGTAGAGGAACGGCAGCGCGACGGCCGCCCAGAAGCCCGCGACCTCGAGGGGCTTCAGGAGCGTCGCGGAGCCGGGCGTGGTCACCACGTCCGTTGCGGCGTCGGCGAGCGCGGAGCGGGAGGGAGTTGACATGTCGGGGGGCACCTCGTCTACTCCACCGTAGGACGGCCCACCCCATATAGTAGGTCGACCGTTGTCGGCGTTTCACTCCGTTTTAGGGGGTTAGTTCAGCAGCTATCGACGATTCACGGCGGAACCAGAGCGCAGCTAAAAGTTTATCGAGTGTTCTAATCCCGTCTCCGTGATTCCGGGGTCTCGGACGGTGCCGGTGACACTAGTGAAGAGCGCTGGGCGCTGAGCCCGCGGTGCCCAGACCGACGGCTCGCGGCCCGAGTCGAGGTATGGAAATCCTACCGCGAACGTATAACTCCAGAATCAGCTAGTAGGACGGGCCATCGCGGCTTAGCAACGGGCACCGAGGACAGCCGGCGTTCGAGACCAACACGGACTGTGGCAGTTGCTACCGGTCGTCGTCGCGTCAGAGAAGTGCCCGGGGAGGGTTTTGAACCCTCGATCTCCGCATGTCCCAGGTTCGAGGCTCGGCGGGCCTCGCGGACATGCTGAGCATCCACGTGGCAGTGGGATGCCGCACCGAAGCTCGATACCCTATGAGTGCGGCGCTATGACCAGCTAAGCCACCCGGGCTCGTTTCGCCGTATGCCGGTCTCGTTCTTTAACGTTCTCATCTCGACCGGCCACCCGCCGGGTTTAAGCCGAGCCGGTGGTTTCGGGCCTACATGGACGTACCCGCGCTCGTACAGTCCTCGCTCGGTGACGAGGACGTCGCAGCCCACGTCGCGCTGAAAGGCGAGGACGCGCTGTTCGTCACGCCGACGCGCACGCTGCTGTACACCGCCGACGGCCTGCTGAGCGACGAGTCGGTCGAGGAGTTCCCCCACGACGCGGAAGGCATCGGCGTCAGTGAGGGCCGCCGGAAGGCGAAAGTCACCCTCGACTACGGCCTGGACGGCGACGAATCGTTCTCCGTGCCGTCGGGCAGCCTCGACGACGTACTCCACCCCATCCTCGCCGGCGTGTTGAACGCCGCCGACGTCACCGACCCCGGGGAGACAGTCAAGCGAACGTACCGGTTCAGCGAACTCACGCTCGTCGTCACCAGCGACCGCGTCGTGAAACACATCGGGTCGGCGGTCTGGGGCCCCGACTACGAGGAGATCGCGTACGCGACGGTGACCGGTATCGACACCGAGGACGGCAACGTCTCCAGCCAGCTCGTCCTCGAGACCACGGACCGAACCGAGCGCATCAAGGCGCCGAACGAGCAGTTCCGCGCCGTCCGCGAAGCCGTCGAGAACGCCGTGTTCGCCTACCACGGGGTCGACAGCGCCGCCGAGTTGAGCGCCGCGGGCGCCGGCGAGGTCAGTGCGGCCAGCACCGGTGAAGTGTCGTTCGGGGGCGGCGTCGACCCCATCGACACGAGCGGCGTCGGCGAGGACGACGACGTAGGCGCGGGCGGGGAACAGGAAGCCGCCGCAGGCGGTGGCGGGAGCGCGTCCGCCGTGAGCGCGCAGGCGAAAAGCGAGGACGCCCAGATGGAGAGCGACGAGTTCGAGTCCAGTGGCTTCCGGACGGCGGCCGAGAAGGTCGAGCCGCCGGTCGACCCCGAGGAACTGGAGGACGAACTGGACGAGATGGCGGACGTGATCGAGAACCTCGCCGACACCGTCGAGCGACAGCAGGACGTCATCGAGGCCCAGCAGGCCGCAATCGAGGCCCAGCGCGAGCGCCTCACCGCCCTCCGCGACCTCACTCCCGACCAGTGACTTTGCGGATGCACGAGGAGCCGAACGGCCCGAGTTCGCCGGCGTTCAGGTTCACGAAGTAACCCGTCGACAGCGACGACCCGCAGCGCCGACACGAGAACTCGCCCTCCTTCTCGACGACCTGGGACTCGAAGGAGACGTAGCTGCCGCCCTGGGGGTAGACCTCGCCCGACTCGCGTTCGATGACGCCGCGGCGCTCGGCCTCGTCGAGAATCTCCCGCGTCGTCCGCGGGTGGGTGGTGACCGTCTCGATTCGGTCGATGGCGTCCGCGACCGACAGCGACCCGAACTCGAGGTTCGCGAGGAGTTCCACGCCGACCTCGACCGGGTCGGCGTCGTCGTCGACGCCACCGTGACTCATGTCCGCAACTCAGTCGACGGCGTACTTCAGCGTTGCCCGATGGCAGTCGTTTTGTACGTGCCCCGGATAGCAGGCGTCGATGCGACGCTACCTCGCCGGCGCGGCCGCGGCCGTCGTCGTCGCGCTGGCAGTGGTCGCGCGGCCGGCGCGAGCGCTCAACGTGCTTCGGGTCGCCGTCGCGAGCCCGTGGTTCCCCGGGATACTGGTCGGCCTGTACGCCGCCCGCCCGTTCGTCGCGTGGCCGATCAGCGTGTTGTCCGCGCTCGTCGGCTTCAAGTACGGCCTCGTCGTGGGTGTCCCAGTCGCGCTCGCCGGCGCGCTCGCCACCAGCCTCCCGGCGTACGCCGCGGGACGGTACGCGCCCGCGGACGGACTGCTCGTCGGACGGTTCTCGGACGGCAGCCAGCGCTTCTTCGCAGCGACAGGGGACGTCCGCGGCCTGGTCGCCGCGCGGTTCGCGCCGACGCCCGCCGAGCCGGTGTCGGCCGCGGCGGGCGCGGGCGGCGTGCCGCTGCGGTCGTTCGCGGCCGGCACGCTCGTCGGGGAACTCCCGTGGGTCGTCGCGACGGTCGCCCTGGGCAGCGGTCTCGACACCTTCGCGATGACCGCCAGCAGCGTCGACCCGCTGTTGCTCGCCGTCGGCGTACTCGCGGCGGCCGTGCTGCTCGGGCCCGTCGCCTACAGGGAGCTGGCGGCGTAGTCAGAACGTGAACGGGTCGCTGCAGTCGACGACGACACCGTGCTGCGGGCAGACGTACTTGCAGTGGCGCTTGAACAGGTCGGCGTCGCACTGCGGGCACGCCGGCGCGTCTGCTGGCATGCGTGAACGCTGGTGGGCGGCGACAAAAGGCGTGTCCCTCTCGGAGAGAGAGCGTCGTCGAGTTACGCTGCGCTCAGGTCAGCACTCGCTCCAGCCACAGGACTCGCAGGTCTTGCAGCCCTCGCTGTAGTAGAGGGTCATCGACCCGCAGTCCGGACACTCGGGGCTCTCCCCGGCGTCGATGAGCGACTGCGTGGCGTCCTGAGTGTCCTGTGTCTCGTCACCGGCGCCCGACGGGCCCTGCGGGCCGCCGAGCGACTCGGCAGCGCCGCCGTCCGTCTCGGGCGCGCCCGCAGCGTCCTCGATGTCGCCGAGGCGCTGCTGCTGGGGGTAGGCCGCGCGGTCGACGTCGCCGTCGAGGTAGCGGCGGAGCGCGGTGCCGAACGCGTCCGGGATGGAATTGACCTGCTCGCCCTTGTCCCAGGCGACCTTCGGCGACCGGATGCCCTGGAGCTTGTCCGCGATCTCGGCGGGGTCGACGCCCGACCGGAGCGCGACCGAGATGGTCTTTGCGAGCGCCTCCGTGAACGAGCCCGTGAAGCCACCGGAGTTCCCGGTGTTCGCGAACAGCTCGAACGGCCGCTCGCGCTCGGGGTCCTCGTTGATGGTGACGTAGAGCTTGCCGTAGCCCGTGTCGACGCGCTGCGTGACGCCGTGCAGGAGGTCGGGGCGGGACTGCTTCTCGGCGAACTCGCCGTCGAACTCCTCGGCGTCCCCGGCGAAGATTTCGCGGAGGTCGTCGCCGAACGCCGCCTGGACGTCGTCGTTGTCGAGGAAGCCCTCGATGCCGCCGAACGTCTCCTCGATGGTCTCGACGATGGCCGCCGCGGCCTCCTCCTCGTCCATCGACGAGAACTCCGTGTTGTCGGCGCGCGTCGTCAGCACCTGCTTGCTGCGGGTGCCGTCCCGGTAGACGGTGACGCCCTTCCCGCCGTTGTCGTAGATGTAGCGATACACCTCGTCCATGTCCTCGACGGAGGCGTCGTTCGGGAAGTTACACGTCTTCGAGATGGCGGAGTCGACGCCCTGCTGGCAGGCAGTCTGGACCGCCGCGTGCTCTTTCCCGGAGAGGTCGGCGGTGACGACGAACAGTTCGCCGATGGCGTCCGGCACCGTCGTCAGGCCGTCGACGCCGTCGAACTCGTTGTTCGCCATCTGCTCTTGGGCCTCCTCCTTGACGGCCTGGACGTCGATGTCGTTGTCCTCCAGCGTGCGGAGGAAGTAGTCGTCGAACTCCACGAGCATCTCGTCGCCCTGCACGTCGTCGCTGACGTTCTTGTAGTAGGCGACGTTGTAGATGGGCTCACAGCCGCCCGTGGTGTTGCCGACCATCGACGTGGTACCTGTCGGGGCGATGGTCGTCGTGTTGTGGTTCCGGATCGGGTAGCCGTCCGCCCACTCGTCGGCGTCCTCGCCGGTGTGGTGCTCGAACCACTCGGCGTACTCGGTCGGGTTCGCGTACTTGGACTTGTCCCACTCGTCGAAGCTGCCGCGCTCCATCGCGAGTTCGTGGCTCGCGGTCTTCGACCCGTGGTTGATGGTCTCCATCAGCTGGCTGGCGATCTCGTTGCCCTCCTCGCTGCCGTACTCGACGCCGAGCTGGACGTACAGCTGCGCGAGGCCCATGACGCCGAGGCCGATCTTCCGCATCTCGGAGACCTTCTGTTCGATCTCCGGGACGGGGAAGTCCGACATCGTGACGACGTTCTCCAGGAACCGCGTGCCGGCCTCGATGCGGTGCTGGAACGCCTCGGTGTCGACCGCCTCGTCGAGGAACTGGCTGACGCCAGCCTCGAGGCTGTCGAAGTCGTGTTCCTCGCTCCAGACCCGCCAGTCCGGCGAGTCCTCGGCGGCGAGCGTCGAGAGGTTGATGTGCCCGAGGTTGCAGGCCTCGTACTCCTCGAGGGGCTGCTCGCCGCAGGGGTTCGTCGCGAGAATGCGGTGCTCGGGGTGTTCCTCCACGTCGAAGGAGTGCTGGTCGTTGACGCGCTCCAGGTAGATGACGCCGGGTTCGCCGTTCTCGTGGGCGCCCTCGACGATGCGGCTCCAGAGGTCCTCCGCGGGGAGCGTGAGTTCCTCGCCGACCTCGACGTGGTGGCCGAGACCGTACCGGGAGTACATCTCCTTCGTCTCCTCGGTGGCGATGTGAGCTTCGCCCGTGCGCGGGTTCGTGAACGTGTACTCCTCGCCGGCCTCGAGGGCCTCCATGAAGCCGTCGGTGACGCCGACGGAGATGTTGAAGTTCGAGAGGTGGCCCTCGACGGCGTTCCGGAGGTGTTCGGGGACGCGGCCGTCCTCGTCGATGAGGCCGCGGGCCTCTTCGAGGGCCTCCGAGAACTCGGTGTACGTGTAGTCGTCGGGGTCGTTCAGCTTCAGGACGTGGGCCAGGGAGACGTCCTTGTTCTTCGCGTGGATGAACTCCACGACGTCCGGGTGGCTGACGCGCATGACCGCCATCTGTGCGCCGCGTCGCGCGCCGCCCTGCGCGATGGTCTCGCACATCTGGTCGAACGTCTCCATGAACGTCAGCGGGCCCGAGGCGATGCCGCCGGTGGAACCGACGGTGTCGCCGTACGGCCGGAGCTGCCAGAACGCGTACCCCATGCCGCCGCCGGACTGGAAGACCTCGGCGGCCTCCTTGGCGGTCTGGTGGATGTCCGTGATGTCGTCGCCCGGTGAGTCGACGAAGCAGGCCGAGAGCTGCTGGAGTTCGTCGCCGGCGTTCATCAGCGTCGGCGAGTTCGGCATGAAGGAGAGGTGCTCCATCAGGTCGCGGAACTCGGCGGCGACTCCTTCGACGTGCTCGCGTACCTCGGGGTCGTCGAGCTCGGGCACGACGGTGTCGTACGCGAACTTGTTGACGTTGTCCTCGGTGAGGTCGACGGTCTCCTCGTCGCTATCGGGGTCGACACCCTCACCGAAGACCTCCTCGGCGAGCTCGTCTCGCCGCGGGTGGTCGGGCTTCAGCTGGCTGGGCGTGACCTCGACGGGGTCGTCGGACTCGTAGACGACCTCGGCGAGCGCGATGTTCTTCGCGACGCGCGGGAACAGGTCTTCCTGCTCCTCGACGAGTTCGCCGTCCGTGTTCTTCCGGAGGTAGCGGGCCGGCAGGATGTTCTGGTAGGCGTTGGCGGTGAGGCGGTCTTCGATCGAGTCGCCGGTGACGCGCTTGACCGGGAGCGTGAGGTCGTCCGCGGACAGGTCGTGCGAGCTCATTCGTCGTCCCTCCGCGAGACAGTCCGTGAGGTGGTGGGTTCGTGTATCATGTGTGGCTGAACGTCGGTGTTCGGGAACGACACACTGGTAGCCGGCACGGGGGGTTAGTAGTTGTGTTCTCGGAGCCCCCGAACTGGACCGCGCGTGCCGCCCGGATTCGGCGTGTCTATCGCCTACGACCGGACCGGATATGAAGGCTCCCAAAGCGTGGTGAAAGTGACGCCACTTGACCGCCAAATTCCAGTGACGGCGCGGGAACTTCAGTTTCGGCTTCCACACGAACGCAGGGGGTGTTGTCCGGCGGGCGTATCACGGTTCGCGCTGTGCCCAGATACACGCGTCCGGCACCGCTCGCGGTCGGCGGTCTGAGTGGGTCCCCGCTGGAGACGCTGCTGCTCGCGCTGGTCGCCGTCGGAGTCGTGGTCCTCGTCGGTCGGTCCGTCCTGCGCGTCGCGTGGAAACTAGTCGTGCTCGCGACGCTCGTCGTCGCGGAACTGTGGGTCGCATCCCGCTCGCCGACGGGTTGCTCCGACGGCCGCTACTCGGCCGCCGCCAGCAGGAAGTTCTCGACGAGGTCGTGGCCGGCGCCCGTGAGCACGGACTCCGGGTGGAACTGCACGCATTCGATGGGGTGCTCGCGGTGCCGGACGCCCATCGCCAGCGCTCCGTCGGTCGTCTCCGCGGTCACGTCGAAGCAGGCCGGAATCGAGGTGCAGGCCAGCGAGTGGTAGCGCGCCGCCGGGAACCCCTGCTGGACGCCGTCGAACACGCCCTCGCCGTCGTGTTCGACGGGGCTGGTCTTGCCGTGCATCGGTTCGTCGGCTCGGCCGACCTCGCCGCCGTACTCGTAGACGGCGGCCTCCATGCCGAGGCAGACGCCGAGCGTCGGCACGTCGGGGCTGACCTCGCGCAGCACGTCCGCGGTCACGCCGATGTCGCGGTCGTTGCCCGGGTGGCCGGGCCCCGGGCTGACGACGACGGCGTCCGGGTCGTACTCCCGAATCTCGGCGAGCGAGGCCGTGTTCTTCACCACCTTCGTATCGGGAGGAGCTCCGTCGACGGTCTGCTCGGAGACGTACTCGACGAGGTTGTACGTGAACGAGTCGAAGTTGTCGACGAACAGGACTCTCATCGGTTCGCCTCCGGCGCCGGAGCGCCACTCGCTGCCTCGCGCACGCGGTCGACGGCCGCGAGCACGCCGTCCATCTTCGCCTCCGTCTCCTCGAACTCGGCGGTCGGGTCGCTGTCGGCGACGATGCCGGCGCCGGCGCGCACTCGGAGGGTGTCCTCGCCGCCGGTGTGGTCTACCGTCGCCGACCGAATCGTGATGGCGAACTCGGCGTCGCCCGTCCACGAGAAGTAGCCGACGCCGCCGCCGTAGATGCCCCGCGGGCTCTCCTCGAGGGCGTCGATGTGCTCCATCGCGCGGACCTTCGGCGCGCCGGAGAGCGTGCCAGCCGGGAACGACGCGCGGGTCGCGTCGAACGCGTCCAGATCACCGTCGAGCGTCCCCGTCACGGTGGACTCGATGTGCTGGACGTGGCTGTACTTCAGCACGCGCATGAACTCGGGGACGTCGACGCTCCCCGGCTCGCTGACGCGGCGGACGTCGTTGCGCGCGAGGTCGACGAGCATCGTGTGCTCGGCGCGCTCCTTCTCGTCTGCGAGCATCTCGCCGGCGAGCCGGCGGTCCTCGACCGGGCTGGCGCCGCGCGGGCAGGTGCCCGCGATGGGGTTGTTGAGCACGGTGTCGCCGTGGACCGCCACGAGCGTCTCTGGGCTCGCGCCGACGACGGTCCGGTCGCCGTGTTCGAGCAGGAACATGTACGGCGAGGGGTTCACCTCCCGGAGCGCGGCGTACAGCCCCCGCGGGTCGACGTCGCCGTCGAGTTCGCGGGTGCGGGAGACGACGGCCTGGTAGACTTCGCCGTCGAGGACGGCCTCTTTCGCCGTCCCGACCGCGGCCTCGTAGTCGTCGCGGTCGCCCGCGCGCTCGCCGGTCACGCCGAACCCGCCGAACTCGGGGTTGTCGGCGTCCCCGAGCGCGGCCGCCACGCGTTCGGCCTCGGCTTCCAGGTCGTCGTAGACGGCCCCTGCATCTTCGCCGTCGACGACCGGCGTGAACACCAGAGAGACCGAGTCCGTCGCGCGGTCGAAGACGAGCGTGCGCGTGGTGAGCGCGAACTCGGCGTCCGGCAGCGGCGTGTCGGGGCGTTCGACGCCGACCTCGTCGAGCCAGAGGTCGTAGACCGCGTCGTACGCGAGGAAGCCGACGAGGCCGCCGTCGAGCAGCTGGCGGTCCTCGTCGGGGAAGTTCCGGCGCTCGACCGCCGGGAGCGCGCCGCGGAGGCGGTCGAGCACGTCGCCGTCCTCGCTGCCGTCGCCGGCGACGAGGTCGACGACGCGGTCGTCGCGGAGGCGGTCGACGGTGGTCTCGTCGGGGTCGACCGTGACGACCGCGGCCGGGTCGTAGCCGACGAACGAGTACCGGGCGTGCCGGCTCTCGTCTGCCCCTGAGGGCTGGAACGCACCGTCGGGGTCGCTGGCGGCGGTCTTCTCGGCGCTCTCCAGCAGGAAGCCGTGGTCTCCGTCGACCAGCGTGTCGTGTGCGGTCAGCGGCGACACGTCGACGTCGAGGTCCGCGGCGACGCGGACGACCGCCGGCCCGTCGCCGGCGAGGTCGACGAACGCCTCGCGGTCGGTGTCCATCACGAGTCCACCGCCTCCACCGCGTCGTCGGCCCGCGCGTCGGTCGCGTTCGCGACGAACTCGCGGACTGCGGCGTGGTCTTTCTCGCCGGGCGCGGCCTCCACGCCGGACGCCACGTCGACGGCGAACGGGTCGACGGCCTCGACGGCCGCCCGGACGTTCTCGGGCGTGAGACCGCCGGCGAGCACGACGGGGGCGTCCACGCCCGCGGCGAACTCGCGGGTGGCGTCCCAGTCGTGTGTGCGGCCGGTGCCCCCGCCGCCGTCCTCGCCGGCGGAGTCTACGAGCAGCGCGTCGACCACGCCGTCGTAGCGCGCGGCCCCCGCGTCGCCGGCGTCGACTGCTTTCAGCACGGCCACGTCGGTGTTCGCGGCGACGAACGCGACGTCTCCGACCGGCAGGTCGCCGTGCAGCTGGAGCACGTCGGGGGAGACGGTCTCCGCGAGTTCGACGGCTCGCTCGGCGGTCTCCGGCATCGTGACGAGCACGCTAGAGACCAGCGGCGGCGCGGACGCGAGCAGGTCGGCGGCGGCAGCCACGTCGACCTCCCGCGACGTGTCGACGGGAACGTCCGCGACGACGCCGACCGCGTCCGCACCGGCGTCGACGGCCGCGCGGAGGTCGGCCTCGTTCGTCAGTCCGCAGACCTTCGCGCGCGTCATTGCGTCGTCGCGTGGGGTTCGCGGAGTCGCTCCAGCGTCTTCGCGGCGGCGCCGGAGTCGATGGCTTCGGCGGCCTGTTCGGCGCCGTCCCGCAGCGAGTCGGCCTCGCCCGCGACGTAGATGGCGGCGCCCGCGTTCGCGACGATGATGTCGCGCTTCGGCCCCGTCAGGTAGCCGGTGACGATGTCACGGAGGTCCTCGGCGTTCTCGTCGGGCGTGCCGCCGGCGACGGCGTCGATGGGCGCCTCCGCGACGCCGAAGTCCTCGGGCGCGACCGTGTACTCTTCGATGGAGCCGTCCTCGTGGAGTTCCGCGACCGTCGACGGCGCGTGGAGCGCGAACTCGTCGAGGCCGTCGCCGTGGACCACGAGCGCGCGGTCGACGCCCATGTGGGAGAGCGCACGCGCGAGCACGGGGACGAGGTCGGGGTCGTAGACGCCGACGACCTGCGCGTCGGCGCCCGCGGGGTTCGTGAGCGGACCGAGGACGTTGAAGATGGTGCGCACGCCGAGTTCGCGCCGCGGGCCGATGACGGCCTTCATCGCGGGATGGAACGCCGGCGCGTGCATGTAGCCGATGCCGTCGTCCTCGATGCGGGCTTCGACGGCCGCGGGGTCGGTGTCCAGGTCGACCCCGACGGCCTCCAGAACGTCCGAGCTGCCCGACGACGAGGAGACGGAGTAGTTGCCGTGCTTGGCGACTGGGACGCCCGCGCCCGCCGCGACCATCGTGGCCGTCGTGGAGACGTTGATGGTGTCGTAGTCGTCGCCGCCGGTGCCGCAGGTGTCGACCAGCGGCGCGCGGTCGGGGTCGACGGTGTTCGCGGCGTCACGCATTCCCTGCGCGAACCCCGCGAGTTCGGTCTCGGTCTCGCCTTTCGCGCGGAGCGCCGCGAGCAGCGCGCCGATTTCGGCATCGGTCGCGTCCTCGAACAGTCGCGTGACCGCGTCGCGGGCGGCGTCGAGTCCGAGGTCTTCGCCGGCCGTGACGCGCTCGATGTATTCCTGCATTGTGGACACCAATGTACTAGTTCGGGTTGTAGTGTACAAGTCTGTACGATGACTTAAGCCTGTCGTGGGTGCTGTTGTCACCTGGGCTCACCGCATCCACGTCACCCGCCACACCCCATCTCCTGAGTGACGCTCCCGACGGCGAGACGCCCGGCCTCGACCACGGCGACGTCCGTCGCGGACGCGTTGCAGTCGAACCACGACGCCTCGACGGTCGTCGTCTCCCGCCAGTCGCCACCTTCGACTGCGACCGTGTACGCGGCCGGCGTGAACAGCACGAAGCCCGCGCAGGCGTCCGGCGCGAACGTCAGGGACCGCTCGAAGACCGTGTTCGCGTCCGCCTCGAACCCGACTGTGAGTTCACGTTCGCGGTCGGTGGCGTTCCACACCCACACGCAGTGCGGCGGGTCGTCGCCCTCGTCGGTGCGCTCCTCGCCGATACCGAATCCGGCGAACGGCGTCGCGTCGGCACCGTCGGGAACGGCGTCGGGGGCGGTCGGGACGCCCCGGTACTCGTCGGCGTCGACAGAGCGAACGGAGAGGTCGGCGAGCGGGCTCGGGTCGGCCGGGGAGAGACAGCCGGCGGCCACAGCTGCAAACGTGCCACTGACGGCCGCGAGCACCGCCCTCCTGCGTGTTTCGGGCATGCGAGCACCGTCTGTCGGCTCGGGTAAGTGCCTTCTCCCGATTCGAAACCTTCAACTATAACCCCGGGCAACGATTGGGTGTAGTTCGAAGGCCGCCCGGGTTGGTGGTCTAGTCAGGCTATGACACCTCCTTGACATGGAGGAGGTCGGCGGTTCAAATCCGCCCCAACCCACTTCTCTCGTTTCCTTCACCGCGAAGCGACGGTGCTGTCGCTTCGCGTGAAGTGCTCGTGTGAGTGGCGTGGGCGCATTTGAACCCTGCGAGGCGCGCGCAGCGTCAGCGAGCACGTCTCGCTCTGGTTCACAATCCGCCCCAACCCACTTCTACCGACTTCACGCCCACGAGCGCCGCGTAGCGTGTGCGATTCGGACGGAGGGACGGATAGTGTGGTTGGACGGATTCGAGACCTGCAAGACGCAGCGCGAGCAGTGACGAGTCTCCGTCGCACGAATCGCACGTCCGCCCGCGTCAGAACCGAAACAGCGGGTGGGCGCCGCGGTCGTTCGGGAACGCGTCCGGTGGGAGCGTGCCGTCGTCGTCGACGCTCCCGAGGTAGATGGCGCTGTTGACGAGGCCGGTGTGACTGAACGCCTGCGGGTAGTTGCCGAGGAACTCGTCCGTCGCGGGGTCGATGCGTTCCGGGAGCAGGGCCGGCGAGTCGACGTGGTCGAGGACCGCCGTGAAGCGGTCGCGGGCCTCGTCGACGCGGCCGGCGAGGACGAGCGCGTCGACCAGCCAGAACGAGCAGAAGAGGAACGCGCCGCGGCCCGCCGGCGGGACGTCGGGGCCCTTCGCGCGCCGCACCAGACCGTCGTCGGTGAGCAGGCCGTCGACGACGGCGTCGAGCGTGGCCTGGACGCGGTCGTCGTCCGGCGGCAGGAACTCGTACAGCGGAATCAGGAGGGTGGAAGCGTCGAGGGTCTCGTCCGTGTCGAAGTGCTGGACGAAGCTCCCGGCGGCCTCGCTGTAGCCGCGGTCCTCGATGGCGTCGCGGACGGCCGCGCGTTCGGCCGCCCAGCGGTCGATGTCGGCGTCGCCGTCGCGGCGCGCCGCCAGTTCGATGCCGCGGTCGAGGGCGACCCAGCACAGCAGCTTGGAGTGGACGTAGTGGCGGGGTTCCACGCGGAACTCCCAGATGCCGCTGTCCGGCTCGTCCCAGACGTCGCAGACGTGGTCGACGACTCGTTGGACCCACTGCCAGTCGGCCTCGGAGAGGTCGCGGCCGCGCCGGACCGCCTCGTAGAGCCCCTGGACGAGGATGCCGTAGGCGTCGAGCTGTCGCTGGTCGGCGGCGAGGTTGCCGACGCGCACGGGCTCGGAGAACCGGTAGCCGTCGAGGTGGTCGAGGAAGTACTCGGGGAGGTCCGTCTCGCCGTGGGCGCCGTACAGCGGCTGTATCTCCGCGGGGTCGTCGCGGCAGACGTCGAGGAGCCACTCGTAGTACCGGCCGGCGGCGTCCGAGTCGCCGAGGTTCGCCAGCGCCTGGACGGCGAAGTTGGCGTCCCGAATCCAGTTGTAGCGGTAGTCCCAGTTGCGGCGGCCGCCGAACACCTCCGGGAGTGAGGTCGTCGGCGCGGCGTAGACGGCGCCGGTGTCGTGGTTCGTCAGCAGCTTCAGGACGAGCCCGGAGCGCACCACGTCGTCGAGCCACGGGTCGTCGCCGACGACGTCGCTGGCGTGCGATTCGAGAGTCGAGGCGTACTGGCGCCAGTACGCCGCCGTCTCGGCCTGGATTCGCTGGCAGGCGGCCGGCGGCGTCGGTCGGGCGTGGTCGTACTGGACGACGAACCAGACAGAGTCGCCGGCCCGGAGCGTCACCGTCCCGACGGCGCGCCCGTCGGTCGGCCGGAGGCTGACGGGACCGTGGACCTGCAGATTGAGGGTGTCACCGTCACCGCGAGCGACGATGCCCGCTGATTCCTCCTCGACTCGCGTGTCCGCCCGCCCGTAGTCGAGTCGCGGTTTGAAGTCGATTTCGACGGTGAGCTGGCCGGTCTCGCAGCGGAGGTGCCTGAAGAGCTCGTGCTGGGCCTCGGCGTCGTGCTCGGCCCGGCCGGCGGGCATGAAGTCGACCAGCGTCGCGCGGCCGGAATCGGTCCGGAACGTCGTTTCGAGGACGTTCGTCCGGGTCAGGTAGGACTGGTCGCTGTCGTAGCTGTCGGTGGGCGCGACAGAGAAGTGGCCGCCGCGCTCGGCGTCGAGGAGGCGGCCGAACACGCTCGGCGAGTCGACGGTCGGGAAGCAACACCAGTCGACGGCGCCGTCGCTCCCGACGAGCGCACACCGGTCGTCGTTGCCGACGGCGCCGTACTCGGAGGTGGGTCGGTAGCCCATGTGGAGTGAGACCGCGTGTCGATACTTCGGACCGGAGCGGGAAAAGCGCGTCCGCGGTCCCGCTGGCGTTCGAGGAGCCGCAGCGACACGAGCTTTTACCGAACTGTGGACGGTACGTTGACACGAACCGATGTCTGTGCCGGAGCCACCAGGGACGCTCGGAGGACGATGACGGTCGAACGGCCGAACGTGGTCCTCGTCCACAGTCACGACCTCGGCCGGCACGTCGGCACCTACGGCCGGGGGGTCGACACGCCGAACCTCGACGCGCTGGCCGGAGAGGGCGCGGTCTTCGAGAACCACTTCGTCACGGCGCCGCAGTGTTCGCCGTCACGGGGGAGCCTCCACACTGGCTGCTACCCGCACGCCAACGGCCTGATGGGGCTGGCCCACCACGGCTGGGAGCTCGACGACGACGTGGCCGCGATGCCCCAGTTGCTCGCGGACGCCGGCTACGAGACGCACCTCTTCGGCCTCCAGCACGTCACCGAGGACCCGCGGAGCGTCGGCTTCCAGCACGACCACACGACGTGGCGGGTCAAGCCCTCGGCCGCGGCGCTACTGGACGACACTCGCGCACGAAGCGTCGCCGACACCGTCGAGACGTTCCTCGAAGCGGACGGCTACACGGAGCCGTTCTTCGCGTCGGTGGGCTTCTTCGAGGCTCACCGCATCGACGTGGATGGACTCTTCCGGTTCGACGACGGCTCCTACGACCCCCCGGACCCCGAGGACGTGGACTGCCCGCCGTTCCTCCCCGACAGACCGGGCGTCCGCGAGGACCTCGCCGAACTGGCGGGGATGGTCGCTGCCATCGACGACGCAGTCGGGCGAATCGTCGACGCCCTCGACGACAACGGCCTGCGGGAGGACACGCTCGTCCTGTTCACGACCGAGCACGGCATCGCGTTCCCGCGCGCGAAAGGGTCGTGTTACGACAGCGGCATCGAGGCCGCGCTCGTCGCGCGGCTGCCCGGCGTCGTCGACGCCGGACGCCGGTACGACGAACTCGTGAGCAACGTCGACGTGCTCCCGACAGTCCTCGACCTGGTGGACGCCGCCCACCCCGGCGACGCGGACGGTCGGAGCTTCCTCCCGCTGTTCACCGACCAGGAGTACCTCTCCCGCGACCAGGTGTTCGCCGAGCTGACCTGGCACGACCGCTACAACCCGATTCGGGCCGTCCGCACGGACCGGTACAAGTACGTCCGGAACTTCTGGCACCTGCCGACGGTGACGCTGACGACCGACGTCTTCGTCAGCCGGGCGGGCCGCGAGGTCCGCGAGCAGTACTACGCGGCCGACCGGCCGTACGAGGAGCTGTACGACCTCGAATCGGACCCCAGCGAGTCCACGAACCTCGCGACCGAGCCGGCCTACGAGTCCGTCCGGGCGGAACTGGAGGAGCGCCTGGTGGCGTGGATGCGGCGGACGGACGACCCGCTGCTCGACGGCCCGGTGCCGCCAGCGGACATGGCGGCCATCGAGCCGTGGTGAGCGACGCGGGCGTCTGCCAACCGATTTTTGAGGGGTCACTTAGCCGGCGACCGGAGTCCGCTGCGTGCAGACCAGACCACGGCCGTGAGTGGAGCATGGCACGCTATGGGCCTGCTAACGTCGGTAAGCCTGTCCATATCTTTACCACCGGCTTGTCGATGGGTAGACAATCGAGGGAAATGAACTCATGCCAAGCGACAATGACTGGACGGACGGGCTGAATCGGCGACAGGTGGTAGCCGGGATGTGGGCGACCGCAGCGGCCGGTCTGGCCGGCTGCACCGGCGGCGACAGCGACGGCTCGGAGACCACCACCGACTCCGGCGGCGGGGGCGGCGACACCAGCAGCGACGACACCGACCAGACGACGAGCGCACCCGACCTCGGCGAACTCCAGATGGCGCTCGTCAAGAGCCCCATCGAGATGGACCCGCTCGTGGCGAACGACGTCCCGTCCACGATGGTCATCGACCGCGTCGTCGAGGGGCTGTACAGCTACGACGAGGGCCTCGGCATCGTACCGAACCTCGCAGACGGCGAACCAGACGTCAGCGACGACGGCACGACCTGGGAGATTCAGCTGAAAGACGACCCCCGGCCGACGTTCCACAACGGCGACGAGGTCACCGCCGCGGACGTGAAGTACTCCTTCGAGGCGCCGGTCGACGAGGAGACGGAGAACGCCTCGGAGCTGAACATGGTCGACTCCATCGACACGCCGGACGACCGGACCGCCGTGTTCGACCTCAAGTACCCGTACGGCGCGTTCATGACGACGCTGACGTGGTACGTCGTCCCGAAGTCGGTCCGCGAAGCGGACAAGGACGCGTTCAACACCGGGAACGCGCTCGTCGGGTCCGGCCCCTTCGAGTTCGACAACTGGCAGGAGGGCGACCACGCCACGGTCGTCCGGAACGACGACTACTGGGGCGAACCCAAAGCCCTGCTGTCAGAAGCGACCTTCGTCCCGGTCGAAGAGCCGACGACCCGAATCACGACGCTCCAGAACCAGGAGAACGACATCGTCGAGGAGATTCCGCCGAAGCTCTACTCGACGGTGGAGGGGATGAACTCCGCGGACGTCCAGGAGGTCCCCGGAATCGGGTACTTCTACCTCGCGTTCAACTGCAACGAGGGCCCGACGACTGACCCGGTCGTCCGCGAGGCCGTCGACTACACCTTCGACATGGACGCGGCCGTGTCGAACTACGTCGAGCCGACTGGCGTCCGCCAGTACGCGCCGACACCGGAACCGATCTCCGAGGGGTGGGAGTTCCCGGTCGACGAGTGGCAGCAGATTCCCCACGGGAAGGACATCGCCGAAGCGGAAGCCCGCTTCGACGAGGCCGGCGTCTCCCGTGACTACAGCTGGAAGATCATCGTCCCGCCCGACGACAAGCGCGAGCAGATCGGCGTGTCCGTGAGCAACGGCCTCCAGGAGGCCGGGTTCAGTAACGTCGAGGTCCAGCGCCTCGACTGGGGTGCGTTCCTCGACAGCTACGTCACCGGCAACGAGGCCGACTACAACATGTACACGCTCGGCTGGTCGGGCACCCCCGACCCCGACGCGTTCACGTACTACATGTTCGGCCGCACCGACGACACGCTCGGCGTCACGAACGGCAGCTTCTACGGGAGCAACAGCGACCGCGGGAAGGAAGCCGCGGAGATGTTCGTGCAGGCCCGCGAGTCCGCCGACCGCGAGGAGCGCCGCCAGCTGTACATCGACGGCATCACGATGGCGCTGGAGGACCGCGCACACCTCCCGGCGTACAACCTGAAGAACAGCTACGGCGTCCAGAACTACGTCAACGACTTCCAGGAGCACGCCGTCGACGGGTTCCACCTCAGCACGGGCCACAACAACACCTCCGTCGAGTGAACGGCACGAGCCGGCCGCGGTGACCGCGGCCCAGCTACACACCACCGCTTCGGATTCGATACGCCGAGACCAGACTCACAATAGTGACCTGACAGAACGCTATGGGACGCGCAACGTACACGATACGCCGCCTGCTGCAGGGGATTCCGGTGATGTTCGGCGTCGTGCTCATCACCTTCCTGCTGACGGAGTCGATGCCGGGCGACCCGGTCAGCATCATGCTCGGGCCGAGTCCGGGCCTCCAGCAGGCCGCGGAGATACGGGCACAGTACGGACTCGACCAGCCGGTCCACATCCGGTTCGGGAAGTACATCTGGAACCTCCTTCAGGGAGACCTCGGACGCAGCCTCTACTACGAGGTGCCCGTGACGACGAAGATCGTCGAACGCCTGCCGGTGACGATGCTTCTGGTCGGCGCCAGCTTCGTCTTCGGGACGATCACCGCGATTCCCCTCGGCGTCGTCTCGGCGAAGCGACGGAACAAGCCCGTCGACCACGTGTCCCGCGTGGTCGCGCTCGTCGGCGTCAGCACGCCGTCGTTCTGGATCGGCCTCATCCTCATCATCGTCTTCGCCTTCCACGCCCAGGACGTCGCCTGGCTGCCGAAGTTCCCCGCGACCGGGCTCGTGCTCCCGTGGGCGGACCCGGCGACCATCGACGGCGCGAGTTCGCGCTACGACGTGATCGCGAGGTCGCTGGAACACCTCGCGTTACCGACGCTGTCGCTGGGGACGCTCCGGATGGCGGCGTTCACGCGCATCGAGCGGTCCTCCATGCTGGAGGTCCTGAACCAGGAGTACGTGAAACTCGCCCGCGCGTACGGTGTCCGGGAGCGCACCATCCTCCGGAAGCACGCCTTCCACAACGCCCAGCTCCCCCTCATCACCATCATGGGCCTGCAGCTGACGGCTTCGCTCGGCGGCGCGGTCCTCACCGAGACGGTCTTCGAGATCAACGGGATGGGACGGCTCATCATCACCGCCGTCAACAACCAGGACTACTACCTCGTGATGGGGACGACGCTGATGTTCGGCGTGGTGTTCGTCGTCGGCGTCATCGTCGTCGACCTGCTGTACGCCTACATCGACCCGCGGGTCTCCTACGAGGGAGGTGACTGACAATGTCGACGACAATCGAAGAGGACGCACAGGAATCGGACGTCGAAGACGCGACAGCCGGAGAGCCCGAGGCCCGAGTCGGACTGCGGTACACGCTCTCCCAGCTGAAACGCGACCCGACCGCGAAGGTCGGCGGCTACATCATCGCGTTCTTCGCGGTCATCGCCACCGTCGCGTTCATCGATACGAACGTGCTGGCGTGGGTCGGCCACAAGTACTGGTTCGCGGAGACGTTCTGGGTGAACCCCGTCCGGGACCCGGCGACCACGCAGATACTCCGGCCGCCGCTGAGCCTGACGAACGACCTCCACCCGGGGGCCCCCGGCGACTGGAACCACGTCCTCGGGACGGACCACCGCGGCCGCGACATCCTCGTCCGGCTGTTCTACGGGACGCGCATCGCGATGATGGTCGGCATCGTCGCGACCGGCATCGGGACGGTGATGGGCGTCGTCGTCGGCGCCGTCGCCGGCTACTACGGCGGCTGGGTCGACGACGCGCTGATGCGCGCCGTCGAAGTCCTGTACGCCATCCCGTTTCTCGTGCTCGTCATCGCGTTCATGGTGGCGTTCGGTCGGAACCTCCTGTTCGCGATGATCGGCGTCGGCATCCGGACGATTCCGGTGTTCGCTCGGCTCATCCGCTCGGAGGTGCTGTCCGTCCGCGAGGAGGACTACGTCGAGGCGGCTCGCGCCTCGGGAGTCACGAACCGGAAGCTCATCCAGCGACACGTCATCCCGAACAGCTTCGCGCCGGTGCTCGTGCAGGCGACCCTGCAGATCGGCATCAACATCCTGGTTATCGCGGGGCTGTCGTTCCTCGGGTTCGGCGCGCAGCCGCCGACCGCGTCGTGGGGACAGATGCTGTCGGTGTCCCGGGGGTACATGCTCCCGGCGCCGTGGTTCAGCGTCTGGCCCGGGCTCGCCATCCTGCTGGCGGTCATCGGGTTCAATCTGCTGGGTGACGGGCTGCGAGACGCACTCGATCCGCGCATCCAAAACCGATGAGTGACGCAAACACGCTACTGGACGTCGAGAACCTGAGGACACAGTTCTTCACCGAGGAGGGGACGGTTCGCGCGGTCGACGGCATCTCCTTCGACGTGAACGAGGGAGAAATCGTCGGGCTCGTCGGCGAGTCCGGCGCGGGCAAGTCGGTGGCGACGTCGTCGCTGATGCGGCTCGTGGAGGACCCCGGCGAAGTCGTCGGGGGGACGGTGACGTTCAAGGGCGAGACGCTGATCGACTTCGAGGAGAACACCAAGGGCGAACTGCGCCCCTCCGAGGCGATGCTGTCGAACGCGGAGATGCGCGAGAACGTCCGCGGTAACGAGATCGCGATCATCTTCCAGGACCCGATGGAGGCCCTGAACCCCGTGTTCAAGGTCGGTTCCCAGATTCGGGAGTTCATCGAGATCAACCGGGGGTTCGACGAGGGCGAAGCCAAGGCGCTGGCCGTCGACATGCTCCGAGAGGTCGGCATCCCCGAGCCCGAGGAGCGCTACCACAGCTACCCCCACCAGTTCTCCGGGGGGATGCGCCAGCGCGTCCTCATCGCGATGGCGCTCGCGTGCGAGCCGTCGCTCATCATCGCCGACGAACCGACGACGGCGCTGGACGTGACCGTCGAGGCCCAGATTCTGGAGCTCGTCGACGACCTCCGGGAGAAGTACGACACGGCGTTCGTCTGGGTGACCCACGACATGGCAGTCATCGCGGAGATCTGTGACCGCGTGAACGTGATGTACCTCGGGGAGGTCATCGAGGAAGCGGCGGTCGACGACCTCTTCCACGACACGAAACACCCGTACACGGACGCGCTGCTGGACTCGATTCCGCGCCCGGACCAGACGACGGCGGAACTCAACCCCATCGTCGGAGTGATGCCCGAGGCCATCAATCCGCCGCCCGGCTGCCGGTTCCACACACGGTGTCCGGACGCCCGCGAGGTCTGCAAGCGGGCCGAGCCCGCCTATCAGGACGTCTCCGAGCCGGGCGAGCGCCCCCACCACGTCCACTGCGTGAAGTACGAGGACGTCGGCTACGAGTACTCGGACCCGCTGGACACGGAGGCGACCGGCGCGTTCGCCGGGGACCTGATGGAGACCGAGACCGAGGGTGAGGCCGATGACTGAGGCGGTCGACGACGTCGACTTCGGCGAGACGCTCGTCGAGTTGAACGGCGTCACGAAGCACTTCAGTCAGGGCAGCGGCTTCCTCGAGAGCCTGTTCTCGAAGCCGCCCGTCCGGGCGAACGACGACGTCACTCTCGACGTCAAGAAGGGCGAAACGCTCGGCCTCGTCGGCGAATCCGGCTGCGGGAAGTCGACGCTCGCCCGCACCATCCTCCAGTTGACGGAGGCGACGGACGGAGACATCTACTTCAAGGGCCGGAACCTCGCCGAGCTGTCCGGCGAAGAGCTCCGCAGGCAGCGCGAGGACATGCAGATGATCTTCCAGGACCCGCAGTCCTCCCTGGACCCCCGGATGAAGGTCGGTCCCATCGTCGAGGAGCCGATGGAGGCCCACGGACTCTACGGGGGCGAGCGCGAGGAGCGCGCTCGCGAGCTCCTGGAGAAGGTCGGTCTGGACCCACAGCACTACAACCGCTACCCCCACCAGTTCTCCGGCGGGCAGCGCCAGCGCATCAACCTCGCTCGCGCGCTGTCGGTGAACCCGGACTTCGTCGTCTGCGACGAGCCGGTGAGCGCGCTCGACGTCTCCATCCAGGCCCAGGTCTTGAACACGATGAACGAACTCCAGGACGAGTTCGGACTCACGTACCTGTTCATCGCCCACGACCTCTCCGTCATCCGGCACATCTCGGACCGAGTCGCCGTGATGTACCTCGGGCACGTCGTGGAGGTCGCGGACAAGGAGGAGCTGTTCGAGAACCCGAGTCACCCCTACACGGAGTCGCTGTTGAAGGCGATTCCGACGCCGGACCCGCGGGCGGCCGGCCGCGAGGTCGTGCTGGAGGGCGACGTGCCGTCGCCCATCGAGCCGCCGTCGGGCTGCCGGTTCCGCACGCGGTGCCCGAAGCTCATCGCGCCCGACGAGTACGACATGGACGCGGAGACGTGGAGTCACGTCCGGCACTTCGTGCGGCAGGTCGACCGGCGGACCTTCGAGCTGGAGGGCGAGACCGAGGCCTCGCTCCGGCAGCGGTTCTTCCCGGACCGCCAGCCAGACGGAGAAGTCGGACGGCTCGTCGACGAGGCGCTCTCGAAGCTGGCGAACGAGGACCCGCCGGACTGGGAGGGGGCCGGTGGCCTCCTGGTCGAGTCGTTCGCCGAGCAGTCAATCTGCGCCCAGGAACGCCCGGTCTACGAGGTGGCGTCCGAGCACACCGACGGCGAACACCTCGCCGCCTGTCACCTCCACCGGGGCAGCGAGGACTTGGTCGCTGCGGACACGACCGACGTCGACGTCGGCGTCGACGACGACTGAGCGGCGTAGCCAGCGCGAACCGCTGTTTCCCGGGGTCTCGGTTCGCGGGTGCGAGCGAGAACACCGGCTGCGGGCGCGGCGGCGCTACCGGAGTTCGACCTCGACGCTGTCCCGCGGCCGGGGGGCGTCGGTCGCGACGAACGCGGAGAGCTCGTGGACGCCCCGGTCCGGGAGGGCGTGCTCGGTGCGGTCGCCCGAACGCCCGGTGCGCTTGAACCGGCCGCTCCACTCGCGGTCGATTCGCAGCACGTCGCCGCCCTCCAGCGAGAACTCGCCGGCGGTGTCGCCGGCGTACGCGTGCTCGTCGCTCGCTTCGAGTTCGCCGTCGACCGCCCACCCCCAGAGCCGACGCGTGGGGGTTCGGACCGTCACGGGGACCGGGAGCCGGTTCCGGATTTCGACCGTGAACGGCACCGGGTCGCCGAGCGGGAACTCGCGGGCCGGAACCGTCAGGTCGACGTCGACAGCCCGCCGGGCGAGCCACTGCGGGACGAACCGGCCGAGGAGGTCAGTGAGTTCGTTCTCCGTCTGGTCGAACCCGAGGCGGTCGCCGTCTCCGTCCCCGCGGTCCGTCCAGTCGGACGGCGAACGCGACATTACGCGGTGCGTTGCCGTCCAGCAGTATCGGTCTGTCGGTGCCACCGGCGGTCACGGGGCGTCGCCGTCGTCCCCGGTGAGTTCGCGGACGACGGCGGAGATGCCGATGCCGGCGGCGAGCAGGACGACGAGGTTGAACGCCGCGCGGAACAGCGCCCGGTACTCGCGGCCGACCCACTCGTCGATGACGGCGACGGCGCTGGTGTAGAACTGGACGAGCGCGACGACGGCGACGAGCCCGAGAATCACGAGGGCGCCCCGGAGGATGAGGTCGCGAACGTCGCTGCCGTCCTCACGAGTGCTGCTGGCGGTGCGACGGGCGCTACTGTCACTGCCGTCGTCGGTGTCGGTCTCGGCTGTCGGTGGCACTGGCACGTCTCCGTCGTCGGTGGTCGACTGGGCTCGGTCTCTGTCACTCATAGTGACCGCCTCCGTGCGGCTGCGATGGTGGCTGCTGCTGCGACGGCGAGGAGGGCGACGACCGGGCCGAACCCGGGGACGCCGCCGCCCGACGCCCCGCCGCCCGCGTCTGTCTCCAGCTGTTCGTCCCGCGTCGTCTCGAAGTCCTCGACGCGCAGGCCGGTGTCCCGGACTGTCGTGTTCGCTTCGATGCGCTCCTGCGGGTCGAGGTTCGCGGCGCCGCGCGCGGTGTCGACGACGACGCTATCCTTCCGGAGGATGGCGTCGAGGTAGTAGTTGTACTCCGAGGGCACGTCGACGGTCGCCCGCGGCGTCACCGTCGCTCCGGGGTCGACGTCGTTGACCGGAACGGTCGTCCGGGCGGCGATCACGTTCGAGTCGGCCTGCCGGACGACCAGCTCCACGGAGACGTCGCCGGACGGCTCCGCACCGCGGTTCGTGAGGTACGTCGACACGTCGAGCGTCGTGGTGTTGCCGTCGACGTCGTCGACCGAGTACTGGACGGCGGGGAGTCCGGCACCGAACCGGTGGAAGCCGACGTGCCCGCCGGCCTGCACGCTGCCGACGCCGCTGACGGACTTGGCGACCGTGGCGACGCGCTGCCCGTCGGCGTACAGCACGGTCTCGACCCGGTAGCCGCCGTCGCGGGCGACCGGCACGTCGACGGTGACGGGGGCCTCGCGGTCGCCCGAGAGCGTGTCGACGTCGACGCTGCGGGTGGTCTCGACCAGCCCAGAGTCGAGGCCGACCGCGCGCACGGCGACGGTGACGTTCTCCGAGTCACCGCCGCGGTGGTCGAGGTAGGCGGTGACCGAGAGAGCGACGGTCCCCGACGACGTGCCGTTTGCCGCGATGGTCACCTCCTCGACGTCGACGCGGCCGGGCCGGACGTCCTCGCGGTCGGCGTCGGCGACGACGCCCGGTATCGCGACGGCCGCGAGCGCCGATACGACGACGACGACGCCGATGCCGGCAGCGAGGAGCCGTTCGCGGTCCATGCCACCTCGTGGCCCGATAAACGTCAAGTGTCTTGTGGTTACGCCGGCGGAATTTCCCTCTGAGGCGGTCGTCCAGGCACTGAGAGCCCGCGGACGGCACCGCATCGGTGTCGCCCGAGCCGGACCACCACCCGGATTTATCCTATCGCTGCGAGAACAGTACTGCGTGTCGAACGAGCCGACAGACGCAGGCCGGGGCGGCGAGAACGTCGCAGGAGAGGCGCCCGAGACGGACGCCGGGACGGTCACCGACGAGACGACCGAACACGACGACACCCAACTGGAGCGCACCATCGGGCTGACGGGTGGGCTCGCCATCGGCGTCGGCACGATGATCGGCGCCGGCATCTTCGTGTTCCCCGGGCTCGCCGCCGAGAACGCCGGGCTGGCGGCGACGCTGTCGTTCGCCATCGGCGGCGTCGTCGCGCTACTCGTGGCGCTCCCGACCTCGGAGCTCGCGACCGCGATGCCGCGCAGCGGCGGCGGCTACTACTTCGTCTCCCGCGGGATGGGGACGGCGTACGGCGCCATCGTCGGGCTCGGGCTCTGGCTCGGGCTGATGTTCGCGTCGGCGTTCTACCTCGTGGGGCTCGGCCACTACGCCAGCGCCGTCCTCGCCGAACTCGGCGTCTCGCTGGGGTTCAGCCCGGTCATCGCCACCGGGCTGGTGTTCGGCGTCGTCCTCACCGCCGTGAGCATCGGCGGCACCGAGAACACGTCCGCGGTCCAGAACGTCGTCGTCGGCGTGCTGCTGGTGGTGTTGACGGTGTTCCTCTCGTACGGCGTGCTCGACGCCGTCGGCGTGTTCGGCCGGGAGACCGCGCCGGAGACGTTCTTCTCGCAGGGCTACTTCCCGGTGCTGTCGACCGCGGCGCTCGTGTTCACCTCCTATCTGGGGTTCGCGCAGGTCGCGACCGTCGCCGGCGAAATCAAAGAACCGAGCCGGAACCTCCCGCTGGCGATGGTCGGGTCGGTGGTCGTCGTCACCGTGTTCTACGTCGTCACCATCTTCGTCGCGACGAGCGCGTTCGGCGCCGAACGCCTCGGACAGTTCGGTGAGACCGCGATGGTGGAGGTCGCCCGCGACCTGCTCGGAACGCCGGGCGCAATCGCGATTCTCGGTGCCGGGCTGCTGGCGACGTTCTCGTCGGCGAACGCCTCGATTCTGAGCGCGTCCCGGTCGGTGTACGCGCTGAGCCGGGACGCCCTCCTGCCGCGGAAAGCCAGCGAAGTGAACCTCCGGTACGGGACGCCGCACGTCGCCTTGCTCGCGGCCGGCGGCCCCATCGTCGTGCTCGTCGCGACCGGCCAGGTCGAACTGCTCGCGGAGGTGGCGTCGTTCCTCCACCTCGTGATGTACGGCCTAATGTGCGTGACGCTGGTCGTGCTCCGGCGCCGCGACCCCGAGTGGTACGACCCGAGCTTCGAAGTCCCCGGCTACCCGGTGGTGCCGGTGCTCGGCGCGCTCGCGAGCTTCGCGCTCGTGGCGTTCATGCAGCCGGCGTCCATCGGCGTCGGCGTCGTCGTGATGGCGGCGGCGTACGGCTGGTACCGGTACTACGCAGGCAGCGTCGACCTCGAAGGAGCAATCTGACCATGACAGACAGACCCTCGATACTCGTCCCGGTGCGCGTGCTCGAAGGCGAATCGATTCCCGACGGCGTCCCCGAACTGCTCGCGGACACCAACGTCGTCCTGCTGGGCTACCACGTCATCCCGGACCAGACCGCGGCCGGGCAGGCCCGACTCCAGTTCGAGGACCGGGCGAACCGCCGCCTCGCCGAGTTCCGGGAGCTGTTCGAAGAGGCGGGCGCGACCGTCGAGACGCGCCTCGTGTTCACGCACGACGGCCAGCAGACCATCGACCGAACAATCTACGAGCAGGACTGTCTGGCGGTGCTCGCGCCGAACGCGACCAGTGACGTCGAGGACGTGCTCGTGGCCGTCAGGGGGACCGTGGGCGCCGACAGGCTGACGCGTGTGGTCGCGGGCGTCTTCGGCGACCGGGACGTGACGGTCACGCTGTACCACGTCGTCGGCGAGGGCGAGACCGAGGAGGACGGCGAGACGCTCCTAGACGGTCTCGTCGAGCGGCTGGTCGGGCTCGGCGTCGACGAGGACCGACTGGAGACGCGGGTCGAACACGACGGGAACGCGCCGGACGCCATCGTGGGCGCCGCCGACGACTACGACGCCGTCGTCATGGGGGAGACCGACCCCTCGCTGGCGACGTACGTCTTCGGACTGCCGGCCGACCAGGTCGCCGACCGGTTCCTCGGGCCGGTCCTCGTCGTCCAGCGCGAACGGCCCGACGACGGGGACGACGGCGCGTAGTCCGCCCGGTCCCCGTCCGGAGTGCCGGCACGGGCAGACAGAAGGCCCTCGCGTCCGTAGCGTCGGGCATGTACACGGGGAAGACGGAGCAGCCGTGCTGTCTCTGTGACGACCCGGACACCGCGGCCCGCGTCGACCTGCCGCCGGCCGCCATCCCCGAGATGGCGAACAGCGACCCCATCGCGTGGCAGGACGTCGAGGGCGAGGTGTCGATTCACTTCTGCGCGAGCGACTGGGAGCTGGTGCGGGACCTCGTGCTCGACCTCGGGCAGAACCCCCTCGGGAAGTGCAACGTCGCCCGCGCGTCGTTCGACCTCCGGGAGGACTTCGAGGCGCTGTTGAACGACATCAGGGACGAGCCCGACCACTCCGGCGTGGAGGCCGACCTGCTCGACCGGAGCGAGCGGGCGCTGTCCGGCGATGGGGACGCGTCCGACCGCGAGCGCGTGCAGGCGCTGCTCGTCCAGTGGGTGCTCGACGAGCGCGCCGAGACCGGGACGCCGGCCGTCGACGGCGAGTAGTCAGAGCGCTTCGCCGACGTTCACGAGCAAGACGGGCACGGGCGACTCGCGGACGACGCTCTCGGCGACGCTGCCGAGCAGGTCACGGGACTCGCCGCTGCGGCCGGCCGTCGCCATCACGGCCACGTCGACGCCGTGGTCCGCGACGTAGTCGAGAATCTCGTTTGCGGGGACGCCACGAGTCACGTTCGTCTCGACCGACGTGACGCCCGCCGACCGGGCGCGCTCGGCGACCTCGTCGACGGCGTCCTCGCCGGCGCTCTGGACGCGTCCGAGGGGGTCGTCGCCCGGCGTCTCGTTCGAGCGCGTGGACTCGACGACGTAGAGCGTGTGGAGGGTCGCGTCGTACTGTCCGGCGATGTCGATGGCGTGCGTGACCGCTTCGTCCGTTCCCTCGGAGCCGTCCGTCGGAACCAGGACGCTGTCGTACATGCCACCCGCTTGGCGGACGACCGCTATCAGCGTACGGTTACGTGTCGTAACCCCGCCGTCGATGTGGAACGCACGGCCTACTCGGGTGTCGTCGGTGAGAACGCGGGCTGACGCGTCGCGGCGCCGTGCGAAGGCGGGGCGGCCGTGGGGGAGAGGCCGCGTCACCGCTCGGGTTCCGGGTGGGGTCGGGTCGGGCACGCTCCGTGCCCGAGAACGTGTTGGTAATCCATAATTAAGTGTCTGGTGGTATCGCTACCGACTCACACACGCTCACCGCCGCCCTCGTCGTCGCGAGCGCGGCCGTGTATCGTCTCGTGGAACGCCACCACGAGTGCCGGCACCACCACCATGAAGATGTGTTCCTCCACCGGGATGCCCAGCAGGTCCACGCCGGTCCGCAACTCGACGCTGAACACGCCGATGGTGAGCGTGTACCAGTCCCAGGCGTACGCCACGGGGTAGAGTGCGCCTACGGTCACGGCCGCTCGCCGCAGCGCCGCCGCACGGGACAGCAACACCACTGCCAGCGTCCCGAACGCCACCTCCGACGCCAGATACGTGTACGGACCGAACACCGCGCCGATGTCGGGGAGCACGACCCGACCTACGACCCCCGGCGAGTAAACTCCACCTCCGGTCGTCCAGTAGACTGAGACACGCAACAAGGTTCAAGACGATGGTGGGCGTCTCTCCGAGTGAAGGCCCATGGATATCTCTGACATTGCGACGAACGACTACATCGAGGTCGAAGCCGAGAAGCGACTGGGCAAAGTGCGGTCTATCTTCGAGAGCGAGAACCCGAAGGGCATCATCGTGACCGAGGCCGGGCAGTACGCCGGCGTCGTCACGGAACGCCAGCTCATTCAGTCACACATCGGCGACGACACGAAGGTCGCCGCGATGGTCACGGACGCGCCCAAGGTCAAGCGGACCGAGGACGTCCGCGAGACCGCGCGGATGCTGGTCGAGGGCGGGACGAAGATTGCGCCCGTCTTCGAGGCCGACACGCTCTGGGGTGTCGTCACCGAGGACGCCATCCTCGCAGCCGTCCTGGAGAACCTCGACGCGCTCACCGTCGGTGACATCTACACGGAGCACGTCGTCACCGTCGACGAAGACGAGACGATGGGGCGCGTCATCAACCTCCTCCGCGAACACGGCATCTCGCGGCTCCCCGTCGTCGACGACGACGGCTTCCTCTCCGGTATCGTGACGCGGTACGACATCGTGGACTTCGTCGTCCGCGACACGGAGAAGACCACCGTCGGCGACCGCCGCGGCGAAGTCGAGCGGCTGCTCGACCTCCCGGTCTACGACGAGATGACCAGCCCCGTCGAGACCGCCAGCCTCGGCGACTCCGTCCGCGACGCCGTCGAAGGCATGCTGGAGAACGACTACTCGGGCGTCGTCGTCACGCCCGAGGACGACGACCGCGTCGTCGGCGGTATCCTCACCAAGACGGACGTCCTCCGCGCCCTCTCCTACACCGAGGAGGAACACCTCGACGTTCAGATTACGAACATCGACCTGCTGGACGCGCTCTCCCGGCAGGAAGTCCGGGAGCGCATCGAGGACGTCGCCAGCAAGTACGGCGACATGCGCGTCCACCACGCCCACGTCCGTCTCTCCAAGCACAAGGAGAAGCTCCGCGGCACCCCTCTGATTCAGTCCCAGATCCGGCTGCGGACGAACAAAGGCCAGATTGCGGGCACGGGCGAGGGCTACGGCGCGGACAACTCCTTCCACGTCGCCCTCGACAAGCTCGAGCGCAACGTCCTCGAGCTGAAGGGCATCGAACACGACGAGGAGTACGAGGGCCAGCTCCTCCGGAAGCTGAACGAGCTCTGAGCGGCCAGGAGCCGGCGGACGCGTCGCGTCCGCGGTCCGCCGCGGCGCACTGACTTCGTCTCCGTCCGTTCGCGGACGCCGGCACACCACGTTCTCTCTGTTCGCGGCAGCCGACCAGCGCCGCTGGTCGAACGGTGAACCGCCTGTGTCTCGTCGCGGGCACGCGGAGAAAGAGCACAGCCGCCCGCGGGTAGTGTCAGCGTCGCCTGTCAGTTACCGGACGATGGTCACGGGCATCGGCGAGCGCCGGACGACGTTCTCCGCGACGCTCCCGAGCAGGATTCGGGAGACGCCCGAGCGGCCGTGGCTCCCCATCACGATGTGGTCGATGTCCTCGTCCTCGGCGTAGTTCACGATGGTTCGGCTCGGCCGCCCGACTTCGGTCGCCGTCTGCAGTTCCACGTCGTACCCGTCGGCGACTTCCTGGGCGTCCGCGAACAGCTCGTCGGCCGCGCTCTTCGACTGTTCGAACCACTGCTCGGAGTAGCCCGGCACCGTCGCCTGTGACGTGTACCCGGCTTCGATGGGGTCGATGACGTTTATGACCGTGATCTTCGCAGTCTCGAACTCCTCGAGCGCGTACTCGAGGGCGGCGTCGGACTGCGGCGAGCCGTCGATGGGAATCAGGACGTGTGCCATGCTAGAGATTTCGACGCCGCCCGGGATAAAGGGGGTGGCTGGTTCCCGTCAGTCGCGACCGTGCCGCGTCACGCACGTCGCCAGCCCCTGAATCTCCACGGGCTCGGAGTTGTCCGGCGAGTAGACGACCATCTGGCCCTTCTCCATGTAGGGGACCTTCGACTGCAGCGAGGACGGGATGTTCACCGCCTGGATGGCGTCCTCGTCGCCGAGGTTCAGGACGACGGTCGTGTTCACCTGCTTGAAGACGGGGTCGGCGATGTCCTGGGGGTCCTGGGTGATGAGGAACAGGCCCAGACGCTCCTTGCGGCCCTGCTTGGCGGCCTCGGTGAACTTCCCGACGACCTTCCGCGCCTGCACGCTGTCGGCGTCCGAGAGGAAGTTGTGCGCCTCGTCCATTCCCACGAGCAGCGGCGTCTCCTTGATTGTCTCGTAGCGCGGGTCGTTCGAGAGTTTCTGGTCGACGAGCAGGCTCGACACCGCGAGCACCACCGTCTCGGCGGCCCGCGAGTCGCTGACGTGGTAGGTCGGCACCACCGAGAGCCGGCCGGGCCGCACGAACTGTCGGTCCTCGACGAGGTCCGTGATGGCGCGGGCGTCCTGGTCGAAGAGCCCGTTCGGCATCCCGTTCACTCTCCGGAAGACGGCCTCGTAGGTGGCCTCGTGGACGCGCCCGGACTCGTCGAGCTCCTCCTTCAGCGCCGGGTCGTCGAGGAACGAGCAGAACTCGCGGTACGTCCCGGACTCGCCGTAGTCGGCGAAGAAGCGGTCGAGCAGGAGGTAGAGCGCGCCGTACTGGTTGTCGTTGAGGCCGCTGGACGCGACCAGCCAGGGGTTGTCCCGAACCATCGAGAACGGCACCGTGAACTCGACCTGCTCGGCGGCGTGGTGGTCGGCCGCGTACGACGCCGACCCGACCTTCGGGACGAACGCGACGGTGTCGTCGTGGCCGCCGTGCGCCAGCCCCTGGGTCTCCCACTGGCGCTCGTCGCTGGCGTCCGCGTCGGGGTTGTCGTCGTGCATCTGCGCGTACTCGTCCTGCGGGTCGAACTGGACGACCGCCATCCGGCGCTCGGGCCCGCCGGAGTCGACGGGGTACCGGCGGTCCTCGTGGAGGTACTGCCGGAGGACGTTCTTCGCGCCGTGGGTCTTCCCGGACCCCGTGCCGCCCGCGATGAGGGTGTGCCGGAAGACCAGCGGGTCGCCGGCCTCGTAGTCGTCTTTCACGCGGTAGTCGATGGTCGGCGGCTCGGCGGCGGTCCGCACCTTCTCGCCGCCGACCGAGAGGTGTCCGAGGAACACGCCGTCCTCGGGAATCTTCAGCCCGGTCTTGATCTCGGTGGCGTCGTCGGCCGCCCGAACCACGGTCTCGGGCTTCGGCACGCGGTCGGCCATCCGGCGCTTGAGGTCGTCGCCCTCGCGGTAGAGGACGGCGACCGGTTCGAGGTCCGCGAGGAACTTGTAGTCCTGCTCGTCGACGCCCTCGGAGCGCATCGCGCGCCGGGCGTGAATCTCCGTCGCGTCGTCGCTCTCGAACGCCTGGACGTACTCCAGGCCGGTGATCTTGCAGAACAGCTTCTCGCCGCCCGGATAGGGCGCGACGAGGTACGTGCCCAGGCGGACCGCCGACCGATTGCCCGCCGTGACGTACGCCTTCAGTTCGGTCTCGCGGCCGTCCTCGTGGATGCGGAGGCCCTCGGAGACGGCGAGCGCGCCGAGCCCGTCGTCGCTGCCGACGTCGTCGAGGTCCGGTCTGTCGTAGTCGTCGCCCTCGCTCGCGGCGTCGCCGTCGTCTGCGTCGTCGCGGCCGTGGTCCGCGAAGTCCCCCAGGTCGCTCATGGGCGAGCGGTGGCCGCCCAGCGCCTAACCCCTTTCCCCTGAAGCGCAACAGTTTAGCCGGTAGACATGCGGCTTCGAGCCGATGCCCTCTGACGTCGCGAACACGGCTGTACGAGCGTGTCTGGCCGGTGGTCGGCACCTCCGGGAGCGCTTCGGTGCGGAGCCGGACGCCGACTTCGGCGCGCACGACGTGAAGGCCGCGGCTGACCGCGCGAGCGAGGACCGGATGCTCTCGGTCGTCCGAGACAGCCACCCCGGCCACGCGGTGTACGCCGAGGAGTCCGGGGACGTCGCGACCGGCGGCGACTACCGCTGGGTCGTCGACCCCCTGGACGGGACGAACAACTTCGTCGCGGGGCTGCCGTCGTTCGCGACGGCGGCCGTGGTGCTCGACGACGAGGGGCCGCTGGCCGGGGCGGTGTACGTCCCCCTCGCCGACGACCTCTACGTCGCGGAGCGCGGCGACGGCGTCACCCACGACGACGACCCCGTGACCGCCGACAGCGACGTGACCACGGAGACGGCGACCGTGGGGTTCGTCATCGGCCACGACGTGAAACTCGACGGCCGGATGGCGGAGGCGGCGTCGATGCAGGACGCGCTCGACGACGCGACGAAGCGCGTGATAGAGAGCTGGTCGCCGTGCGTACACTGGGGCGCGCTGGCTCGCGGGCGCATCGACGGGATGGTGTGTTACGACCCCGACGACGAGGAGCAGTTTGTCGGGGAGCTGCTGGCGAGCGAGGCGGACGCGGCGGTCGCCCGCCCCACCGACGGGCTCTACGTCGCGGCCGTCGACGAGTCGATTCGCGCGGACCTCGTGGCAGCGGTCGCGTAGCCCCCGTTCCGCGGTCTTTTCCGTGTCCGCTCCCTACTCCGGGTATGTTGCTGGTACGCGGGTCTGCGGGCGGAACGGCCCTGACGGGCACCCTCTACGAGCGCGGCGAGTCCGCGCCCTCGTTCAAGGGCGCGCCGGACGAGGCCGCGCCGTACGTCTGGGTGTGCGACGAGTTCTACGCCGTGGACAGCGGCGGCCAGGTCCAGACGGTGGACGGCGAAGACGTCAACGTCGCCTTCGAGTCGCCGATGCCCCGCGGGTTCGAGACGCGAGACGCCGCGCTGGAGGCGGCCCGCGAGCACGTGCGGACGCAGTTCGCGCGCATCGGCCTCGACCGCGAGGACGTGGACGTCGAGGTCGTGCGCGAGCACGAGGCGGACGCGGACTTCTGAGGGCGGTCAGCCGTCGCTCGTGTAGTCGTCGAACGCCTCGACGGCGGTGCGGGCGGCGATGGCTGCGGCAGCGCCGGCGAGCGCGAGCCCGACGACGAGACCGCCGACGTTGACGGCCGCCGCCGAGACGCCGAGGAGGTCGGCGAGCGCGTCGGCGACCGTCGGCGACTGGAGGCCGGTGGCGAGGCCGGCTGTGACCAGGAAGACGATGGTGTAGATACCGAACGCCCACAGCGAGGGGACGACGGCCTCGCGGCTGCGCGTGATGTTCGTGGCCTCGTACTTCGGGAACGCGGTGCCGACACCCGCTGCGACGGTCGACGCGAGCGCGGGGAGGACCGCGCCGGCGACGACCAGGCAACCGACGGCGACCGGTGACAGCGGACCGAGGACGCCGAGTGCGACCGCGAGCACGAGTGCGACCGGCGTACCGACCAGCGTGCTCGCGGCGACGAGGCCGCCGACGAACTGTCGGCCGGAGACACCCGACGTGACGGTGACGGGGAGGACCGCGCCTTCGTCGCCGAGGGGGTTGAGGGTGAACAGCGCGCCGGTCGCCCAGGCGGCGTACAGCGTCACGGTCGCGGGCAGCGAGGCGGTGACGCGGCCGGCCTCGATGCTCCCCTGGATGGGCGCGAACAGCACGAACGCGGGGTAGGTGACGTAGACGAGCTTGAGCGGCGCGCGGCGCGCGCGCAGCCAGCTCTTCCGCGCGACCCACGCGGTCCGGCGGCCGAGCACGCCGTCGAGGCGGCCGCTGGAGGCGGAGTCGGTGGCTCTGACCTCGGCGTGGGCGCTGTCGTCGTACCAGCGGCGTTCGGAGACGCGGACGCTGGCGAGGACGGCGACGACGGCGACGACCACCGAGCCTGCGAGAACGACGACGGCGCGGAGCGCGCTCGCGTCGGCCCCCGGAACCGGGAGCAACGCGAGGTCCGTGTACCACGCCAGCGGCGACGCCTGCGCGGCCTCGACGGCGGGCTGGGCGACCTCGTAGAGGTTGTTCGTGAACAGCAACGCGAGGTAGGCGAGGAACGCGGCGGCGCCGAGCGCGGTCTTGTAGCGGTCGACGAACTCGGACTGCCCGAGGAGGTAGGCGACGGCGGCGCCGAGCGGGAAGCCGACGAGGTACGTGGTCGCGGTGAGCGCGAGCACGGCGACCGCGACGGAGAGGAACGCCAGCGGCGCGCCGGCGCCGACCGCGAACCCCGCGCCGGCGACCAGGAGCGGAGCGGCGAAGAAGCCGGTGACGCGGAGGTAGCCGGCGGCCAGCAGTCCGCCGACGACGTCCCGGGCGGGCACCGTGGTGAGGTAGCCGTCGCGGACGTCGATGTCGCCGAGCTGGAGCGCGGTGAGGTAGGCGGTCATCGTGAGCGTGAAGACGGCGACGGCGGCCGGAACCAGGCCGACGAGCTCGCCGGCCGCGTCGGGGTCGTCGACGTACGCCTGGCCCCCGAGGTGCGCGAGCCAGGTGGCGGCCGCCGTGAACACGACCATCATCAGCGTGACGAGCGCGTACGCGAGCAGCTGGGCGAGGCTCCTGTCGCGGACCTTCCGCCAGCCGACGCGGAGTTCGTTGTACGCGATGCTGGCGGCGTGTCCGGTGTCGGGGAACCCCGGCATCTACGCCTCCTCGCCGATGCCGCCGGTCACCTCGAGGAAGACGTCCTCGAGGGTGCGTTCGTCGCCGGTCTCGGCGCGCTGCTTGAGCGCGTCGGGGGAGCCCTCCGTGACGAGCGAGCCGTCGTAGAGGACGCCGACGGTGTCCGCGAGCTCGTCGACCACCGGGAGGATGTGCGTCGACAGGAACACCGTGGCGTCGCCGGCGGCGAGGTCGGCGATGGTGTCACGGACGGTGCGGGCCGCCCGCGGGTCAAGCCCCGAGGTCGGTTCGTCGAGGAAGAGGACGTCCGGGTCGTGGAGCATCGCCTGGATGATGCCGGTCTTCTGTTTCATTCCCTTCGAGTACGCGGAGATGCGGCGGTCGGCGTCGTCCGCGAGGGAGAACCGCGCGAGGAGGTCGTCGATGCGCTCCTCGGCGCGAGCCTCGGGGAGGTCCCGGAGCCCGGCGACGTACCGGAGCTGTTCGCGCGCGGTGAGTTCGGCGTGTAGCGGCGGTTCCTCGGGGAGGTAGCCGATGTTCGAGACGACGGCGTCGCGGTTAGTGATGTCCGCGCCCGCGACGGTCCCGGTGCCGTCGCTGGGTTTCGTGAGCGTCGTGAGCATCCGCATCGTCGTCGTCTTTCCGGCGCCGTTCGGCCCGAGGAAGCCGTACACCGTGCCCTCGGCGATGGCGAGGTTCAGGCGTTCGACGGCCGTCGTGTCGCCGTACCGTTTCGCGAGGTTCTGGGTCTCGATGGCGCGGTCGGTCATTACTGCCGAGTCCTCGCTCGCGGGGCTTAAAACCGGGCGGGCGTTCTCGGCGACGGCAGGCGGTTCGGTCCCCAGGACGCTACCAGCGGTGGTCGTCGTAGTTCCGGTCCTCGCGGCTCTCGAAGGACTGCTCGAGTTTGCGGACGAGTTCCTGTTTCTCGTCGCTGCCGATGCGCGCGAGCTCGTCGGCCTTCCCGACGGGCTCGGGGGGGCCGGCTTCGGCGGCGACCTGGCTGGTGACGTAGCGCTCGACGGCCTCGCGGCACTCGGGGTCGTCGGCGAACACGCGCGGGAGTTCGACCTTGTGGACGAGGTCCGTCCGGGGGTCGTAGACGACGAAGAACGCCACCTCGTAGCAGGCGGCGTCGAGGTCGCGGTCCACGCCGAGTTCGTCGGCGTCCGCGAACACGCCGTCGGCGCCGAGCGTCGACGTGAACCAGCACGTCCACGTGAGCTCGTCGGTGAGCCGCTGGTACTGCTCGCCGTCGAACTCGCGGCGTTCGAGGACCTGGCCGAAGAACGCGGCGTCGGTCGCCCACGGCGTCGGGCGACCGCGGTCGCGGAGCGCCCGCACGAGCGCCTGACTGGCGGGGCTCTTCACGAACCCCGCGAGCGGGACGCCGCGGTCGGCGAAGTCCTCGACGAGGCGGACGTAGTTCTCGAGGACTTCGCCGACGAGTTCGTTCTGCGTGACGAGGTCCGCGAGGCTGGCGTGGCGGTCCGCCCACTTCACGAGCTGTTTCGGGTAGACCGGGCCGTCCAGGAGGAGCAGGTCGTCGACGCGGTGGGCGTGTTCGAGGGCGTGGTGGCTCTCGGCGAGGTAGAGCGCGAGCCCGTGGACGACGCGCTCCTGGTCGCGGGCGAGCGGCGCGGTCTGGACGATTCGGCCGCGCCAGTAGCCCTCGTCGGCGCGCTGCCAGTCGGTGCCCATGTCGACGGTGGCGTCGTTGGAGTGGACGCTCGTGATGGTGGTGCGGGAGCGGTGGCAGTCCAGGTCGGAGGGCGTCGCGCTCATGGCGGCCTGCGCGAGGTCGAGGACGAGGCCGTTCGTGAACGTCCGGGGGTTGATGGTGCCGGAGTCGAGGCCGTGGGCGGTGTCGAAGGGACCTGGCTGGAGCGCGAGGTCTTCGACGGGGGCGGCGAGTTTCGCGAGGTCGTCGAGGGGTTCGAGGACGGGGCCGTCGTCGCCGTAGAGGGGGTCGAGGAACTCGCGCCACGTCTCGTCGGCGAGGTCGCGGTGTTCCTCGGCGTCCACCTCGTGGCGGATGCGCGCCGCGAGGTCCGCGATGCCGTCGAAGTGGACGGGGTCGAGGGTCATGCCGGGGAGTGGACGGGCGAGCCACAAGTAGCTCCCGACCGGCGTTTACTCGCGACCGAAGGAACTTTTGTCAGAATTGTTAACTGCGCTGGCGTGGTAGCCGGCCGTGGATGCAGCAACACCGCACGAACTCGGTGAACTGGCGGCGCACCGACGACGGCGTCGAACTCTACGACGAGGACAACCCCGACGCCTGGATTCGCGTCGAGGTCGACCCGGGCGCTCCCGCCGACGAACGCCCGTACAGCGTCTGTCCCGACTGCGGCACCGTCGCCGCGCAGCGAACGCCGCCCACGGACCACATGGTCTGTGGCGACTGCGGCGCCGAATTCGACAACGACGAGCGCGCCACCGACGACGCGTAACGCTCGCCGGACGTTTCAGTCTAACAGAGCGTTTTTGGGGAGGAGCGCCGACTGGTGGGCTGTCCATGCGACGACGCAGCCTCCTGGCGTCGGTCGGGACGGCCGCCCTCGCGGGAGTCACGGGCTGCTCCGCGCTCGGGCGCGACTCCAGTCCCGACCCCGCAATCGACGTCGCCGAGACCGCGCTGCGCGACGACCCGACGCCGCCCAGCCTCACCGGCTTCGCGACCGGCGAGACCGTCACGCTCGTCGCGACGCTGACCGACGGGGAGGGCGTCGAGTGGCGCTCGGAGACCGACTTCGAGGCCGACGGCGAGGGTGCGGTCGACGTGGCCTCGCAGGCGCCGGTGGCCAGGAGTTACAGCGGGGTCGACCCGATGGGGTGGCTGTGGTCGATGACGCCCCAGGCTCCGGAGGCGGACGAGGCGACGACGTTCGCCTCGACCGGCGACGAGACCGAGATTCGGCTGGCGGCGTCGACCGGCGACGCCGGCGCCGAGCCCGACGCATCCACAACGCTCATGCGACGCCACCGCGCGGAGGGCGTCTCCCGGACTGAAGTCGAGACGGCGGACCTCCTCGGCGTCTACTTCGAGCCGGCTGGCTCTGGTCCGCACCCGGGTGCGCTCGCGCTCCACGGGTCGGGCGGCTCGCCCGCGACGAACGTGGCCGAACTGCTCGCTTCACACGGCTACGCGACGTTCGCGGCCCAGTACTTCGGCACGCACGACGCCGTCCCGGACACGCTGGAACGCGTCCCCCTGGAGTACTTCGACGGCGCCGTCGACTGGCTCACCGCGAAAGACGAGGTTCAGGACGGCGACGTCGGCGTCTGGGGCGGGTCGCGGGGCGGCGAACTCGCGTTACTGCTCGGCGCGCACTTCGACTGGCCGGGCGCGGTCGTCGCTCGGAACGGCAGCGGCGTCGTCTGGAACGGCGACAGTTCGGTCGCCGAGTCGGCGTGGTCACTGGACGGCGAGCCGGTGCCGCACCTCGCCGTAGCGTCCTTCCAGCGAGAGCGGAGCGACGAGAACTACACTGTCTGGCGAGCGGCGTACGTGTCGGGGTACGACGGTGCCGACGAGGCGACGCTCGCAGCGGCGACGATTCCCGTCGAAGACATCGACGCGCCGACGCTCCTGGTCGCGGGCGAAGCGGACGAGCTCTGGCCGTCTGCGGTGCTCGCCGAGCACGCCGTGGACCGCATCCGCGAACACGACGCCGACTTCGACGTCAGGTACGAGAGCTACGCCGACGCCGGCCACCTCGTCGTTCCGCCGTACCGCCCCACCCACGGCCTCCGGTACGTCCAGAGTCGGCTGTGGCTGACCGGTGGGACGCCGGCCGGAAACGCCGCTGCTGCTGCGGACGCCTGGCCGACGGTGCTGGACTGCTTCGACCGCGGGCTCGGCGGCGCGTAGCGACACGACACCTACATACTCCCGGCTGCCGCAGTCCCCAGTATGCAGGCCGCGCTCGTGATTCTGGACGGCTGGGGGCTCGGTGACCACGACCGGAGAGACGCCGTGAAGGCCGCGGACACGCCGAACTTCGACGCGTACAGCGAGCGGGGAGCAGCCGGGCGGCTCACCACGTACGGGCGGGCCGTCGGGCTGCCCGACGGCCAGATGGGGAACAGCGAGGTCGGGCACCTCACCATCGGCGCGGGCCGGGTCGTGAAGCAGGCGTACACGCGCATCGAGGACGCCATCGAGGCGGGCGACCTCTGCGGGAACGACGCAATCGCGGGCGCGCTCGACCACGTCGCCGAGACCGGCGGCACGCTGCACGTGCTGGGGCTGATTTCGGACGGCGGCGTCCACTCCGACCAGGAGCACGTCCACGCGCTCGTGGCGTGCGCCGCCGAGCGGGGCGTCGAGGCGGCCGTCCACGCGTTCACGGACGGTCGGGACACGTCCCCGACCGGCGGCGAGGACTACCTCGCCGAACTCCAGGCGGTCGCCGAGGAGCACGGAACCGGCGACGTGGCGACCGTCTCCGGGCGGTACTACGCGATGGACCGCGACCAGAACTGGGAGCGCACGAAGCGTGCATACGATTCTATCGTCGACCGGGCGGCCGACCACCGCGCCGCCTCCGCGGTCGAGGCCGTCACGGAGTCCTACGAGCGCGGCGACACCGACGAGTTCGTCGAACCCACGCTCGTCGAGGGCGGCGCGGCGCTCTCGGACGGTGACGCCGTCGTGTTCGCGAACTTCCGCGCCGACCGCGCCCGGCAGCTCACCCGGATGCTCGCCGACATCGAGCCGTCCGACTGGGAAGCCGAGGGTATCGAGACGAGTCCGCCGGACGCCCACGTCGTGACGATGACCGAGTACGACGAGACGTTCGACCTCCCCGTCGCGTTCCCGGCCGAGGAGCCCGAGGACACGCTCGGCTCGGTGCTCTCCGAGGCCGGACTCACGCAGTTCCGGGTCGCGGAGTCCGAGAAGTACGCCCACGTCACGTACTTCCTGAACGGCGGCCGCGAGGTCGAGTTCGACGGCGAGCGCCGGAGCATCGTGGAGAGCCCGGACGTGCCGACGTACGACGAGCAGCCCGAGATGAGCGCGCCCGGGGTCACGGACACCGTGCTGGACGCGCTCGCGACCGACGACCCGGACGTGCTCGTCCTGAACTACGCGAACCCCGACATGGTCGGGCACACGGGCGACTTCGACGCCGCCGTCGAAGCGGTCGAGGCCGTCGACCGGGAACTCGGCCGGCTGGTGCCGGCGCTCGCCGACGCGGGCTCGCACGTCGTGCTCACCGCCGACCACGGCAACGCCGACGACATGGGGACGGCCGACGACCCCCACACCGCCCACACGTTCAACCCCGTCCCGTTCGTCTCGCTGGACCCGTCGGCGAGCGGTGCGGACCTGGCGGGGGGGCACGTCGTCCGCGAGGGCGGCGCGCTCCGAGACGTCGCCCCGACGCTGCTGGACGTGCTCGGCCTCGACCGACCGTCGGTGATGACTGGCGAATCGCTGCTGGAGTAGCGCGCCTACGCGAACTCCTCGCCGCCCGCCGTCCGGAACGAGTAGTCGAGGCTCGGCGCGGAGTGCGTCAGCGACCCCATCGAGATGACGTCCACGCCGGTCGCCGCGTACTCGGGGACGTCGTCGACGGTGATGCCGCCGCTGGCTTCCGCGAGCGCCGCGCCGTCCAGCAGGTCGACTGCCAGTTCGGTCTCCGCCGGCGTCGTGTTGTCCAGCAGAACGATGTCAGCGCCCGCCTCGGCCGCCCGCGGCGCGTCCTCGGGGGCCTCGACCTCGACTTCGAGTTTCGTCGCGAAGCTCTTGGCCGCCCGGAAGCGCTCGATGGCGCCCTCGAGGCCGAGCTCCGCGACGTGGTTGTCCTTCACCATCACCATGTGCGAGAGGTCGAGGCGGTGGGTGTCGCCGCCGCCCGCCACCACCGCGTGCTTCTCGACGCCCCGGAGCCCGGGCGTGGTCTTCCGGGTGCCCGCAATCGCCACGTCGTCGCGCACCTCGCGGGCGGCGTCGACGGCGCGCCGGGTCTCCGTCGCGACCCCGGAGGCGTGGCCGGCGACGTTCACGGCGACCCGCTCGGCGCGCAGCACGCTCTGTGCCGCCCCGTCGACCCGGAGGGCGGTGTCACCGGCGTCGATTCGCTCGCCCGCGTCCACGAGCGCGTCGGCCTCGCAGCCGAGGTACTCGAACACCCGGACGGCGGCGTCGAGTCCGGCCGCGACGCCCGGCTGCTTGGCGACGAGCCGGCCGGTCGTCTCGCCGGGCACGTCGTTGGTCACGTCGTGGTGGCCGAGGTCCTCGCGCAGCCACCGCTCGACGTCGGCGTCAGTGACCGGCATCCGGTGCCTCCTCACGTGCGGCGTCGTCCGTTCGGTGGTGGCAGCCGGCGCTCTCGGCGTTCTCACTGGCGGCGCGGGCGACCAGCAGCCCGACGACGGCGGCGTTCCGGAGCTGGTAGAGGTCGCGGCTCGTCCGCGTGCGGACGTAGGAGTCGACCTCGCCCTTGAGCCGGCGGAGCACGCCCTGCGCGCGCCGGAGGTCGTCGCCGGACCGGTGGAGGCCGACGTACTCGTCCATCACGCGGCGCAGCCGCCGGAGCTTCTCGTCGGCGAAGCCGGCCGGGAGGTCGGGGTCGCGGTCCCGGAGTTCGGGGGGGTCGACCGGCTCGGGCGTCCAGCCGTCGCCGGCCGCCGTCTCGCCGGCCCGCAACCCCCACACGAGTCCTTCGAGCAGGCTCGTCGACGCGAGGCGGTTCGCGCCGTGGACGCCCGTGCGGGCGCACTCGCCGACCGCGAACAGCCCGTCGAGGCTCGCCCGGCCCTCGGTGTCGACGGCGACGCCGCCACAGAGGAAGTGCTCGCAGGGCGCGACCGGGATGCCCGCCGCCCAGTCGACGCCGCGCTCCTCGCAGTTCTCGGCGAGCCCCGGGAACTCGCCGGCGAAGTCCAGCGGCGAGACGTCCAGTCGGACCTCGCCTGTGGCGTCGCGCTCGGCAGCGACGGCGCGCGCGACCACGTCGCGGGGCGCAAGCTCCGCGTCCTCGTGGTAGTCGGGCATGAAGCGCTCGCCGTCGGCGTTCCGCAGGACGGCGCCCTCCCCCCGCACCGCCTCGGAGACGAGGAACGGGTCCTCGTCGTCGTAGGCCGTCGGGTGGAACTGGACGTACTCGGCGTCCTCGACGTCAGCGCCGGCGAGCGCCGCCATCGCGACGCCGTCGCCCGTCGACCCGGCGGGGTTCGTCGAGCGCTGATAGAGGTCGCCGATGCCGCCGGTGGCGAGCACCGTCGACCCGGCGAAAATCGGGGCGGCGGTGTCCGCCCGTTCGCCGGTCTCTGGGTCGCGGTCGAGCAGCGCCCCCGTCACTCGGCCCTCGTCGGTAATCAGGTCGAGTGCGGCGGCGTCCTCCAGCACGCGAACGTTCTCGCGGCCGTCGAGGTGTCGGAGGAACGGCCGCAGGATGTGGCGGCCCGTGGCGGCGTCCACGTGCAGAATGCGCGCCTCGGAGTGGGCGGCCTCCTGGGCGTAGTCGAAGCCGTTGCCGTCACCGTCGAAGGACACGCCGAGGGTGTCGACGAGCACGTCCTCGACGCCCTCGGCTGCGTCCGCCACGAGCGCGTCGACCGCGTCGGGGTCGGCCTCACCGTCGCCCGCTGCGAGGATGTCCCGCTTCAGGGACTCCGGACTGTCCCTCGTGGTGGCGATGCCGCCCTGCGCCCAGTCCGTGCTCGCGTCGGCGGGGCGCTCGGCCTTCGTCGCGACGAGCGCGTTCGCGCCCTCGCGGGCGGCCGCCAGCGCGGCCGCACAGCCTGCGATGCCGGAGCCGACGACGAGCACGTCGGTTGTAGCGTGGTCGGTCATGGTCAGATTTCGAGCATGCGGTCGAGCGCGACCTGCGCCAGTTCCTTCTCGTCCGGTGCCACCTCGACGACGTTGCGCTCGCGGCCCTCGACGAGCTCCTCCAGCACCCACGCGAGGTAGTTCGGGTCGATCTGGCGCATCGCGTTGCAGTCCATGCAGGCGTCCCCGCACAGCGGCACGACGTTCACCTCGGGGTGCCAGCGCTGGAGGTGGTTGGCGAGGTGAATCTCGGTGCCGATGGCCCACGTCTCACCGGGGTCGGCGTCCTCGACGGTCTGGGTGATTGTCGACGTAGAGCCCACCACGTCCGCGGCCTCGACGACTTCCCGCCGGCACTCGGGGTGGACGACGACGTTCACGTCCTCGTGCTCCTCGCGGACCTGCGCGACGTGGTCGGGAGTGAAGCGCTCGTGGACCTGACAGTAGCCGTCCCAGAGCACGACGTCGGCCTCGGCGACCTCCTCCGCCGTCTTCCCCTCGGCGTCCCACGGGTCCCACTCGACGGTCGAGTCCTCGAGGCCGAGGCGGTGGGCGGTGTTCTCGCCGAGGTGCTTGTCGGGGAGGAACAGCACCTTGTCGCCGCGCTCGAACGCCCACTCGAAGGCGCGGTGGGCGTTCGAGGACGTACAGACCAGCCCGCCCTGCTCGGCGCAGAACGCCTTCAGGTCGGCGTAGCTGTTCATGTACGTGATGGGGACGATGGTCTCGTCGGGGGCGGCGTCGGTGATGTCCGCCCACGCGGCGTCGACCTGGAGCGCCTCGGCCATCCCCGCCATCGGACACGACGCCTCCATCGACGGCAGGATGACGGACTGGCTGTCGTCCGTGATGATGTCCGCGCTCTCGGCCATGAACGTCACGCCGCCGAAGACGACGTAGTCTGCGTCGGCGTTCGCGGCCTCCTTCGAGAGCTGGTACGAGTCCCCGACGAAGTCAGCGTGCTCGACGATTTCGCGGCGCTGGTAGTTGTGGCCGAGGACGACGACGTCGTCCCCGAGTTCGGCGCGCGCCGCCTCGATTCGCTCCGTACGCTCGTCTTCGGTCAGATTGCGGTACTCCTCGGGAAGCGCTTCGAGGTCGTCGTACTTGAAGAGACTCAGGTCTGTATCGAACGACGACGTGTCCATCTCTGCCACGTTCAGGTCACCAGTGTATCCTACACTTCGGACCCCTACTATGAAAAGATTAATTCTTCAATTTGGCGAGTTAGAGAGTATAGTCAAGACTATGGGTGGGGGAGAGACCGAGAAGCGGTTGGTTCGCTACTCGTCCTGTTCGCGCGAGACCTGCTCGTGGGCCTCCTCGCGGGTCATCCGAGTGGTATCGTCGGCCTCGCGCCGCACCAGGGCGTAGAGGAGGAACACGCCGCCGAGGCCGACGGCGAGAAAGACCAGGAACGTGACGCCTGCGGCTGCCATGTGCGGGCGTTCGCCAGCCCGGAAGTTAGCTCTGGGGGCTACCGCGCGTCGTACACCACGTCGCCGTCCACGACGGTCATCGCCACCGCCACGTCCTCGCGAATCGCGTCCGCGTGCTCCCACGGCGAGGCGTCCAGCACCGTGAAGTCCGCCAGCGCACCCGACCGAATCGCGCCCTGTTCGTCCTCCCGGAACCCGGCGTACGCGCCGCCGCTCGTGTACGCCCGCAGCGCGTCCGTGACGGAGACCCGCTGGCCGTCGGCCGGCGCGTTCACCGCGTGGTGGACGCCCAGCAGCGGGTCGAGCGGCATGCAGTCGCTGCCGAACGCCACGTCCACGCCCGCGTCGAGCATGTCCCCGTAGCGGTTGCTCGCCGCCCGGCGCTCGGTGCCGAGCCGGTCCTCGTAGAGCCCGTCACTGCCCGCCCACTTCAGGAAGTTCGGCTGCGGGGACGCCACGACCCCGAGGTCGGCCATGCGCTCGATGGCGTCGTCGCTCGCGAGTTCGGCGTGCTCGACGCGGTGCCGGCTCGCCCCAGTGTCCTCGGCCGCGTCCTCGTAGGCGTCGAGCACGGCGTCGATCGCAGCGTCACCGATGGCGTGTGCGGTGACCTGCAGGCCCGCGTCGTCGGCGCGCTCGACGATGTCCGCAAGCTCTTCGGGGTCGACGACCCACGTCCCGGTCTCCTCCGGCGCGTCGGCGTACGGCTCGTGGAGCTTCGCCGTGTGGCCGCCGAGACTGCCGTCCGTGTACGTCTTGATGGCCCCCATCTCGACCATGCCGCTGCCGTGGTTCGTGACTAGTCCGGTCTCCAGGACGGCGTCGAGGTGGTCCGCCCAGTAGTTCACCCGGACCCGCACGGAGAGGTCACCGGCCGCCTCCAGTTCGCGGTAGGCGCGGGGGGCGTGGGAGTGCCGCACCATGTCGTGGACGGCCGTCACGCCTCTCTCGTTGGCCTCGCGCTGTGCGGCCGCCACGAGCGACTTCGTCTCCGCCGGTCCGGGGTCGGTCGCGTCGTAGACGGCTTCGACCGCGTCCTCAACGATGCGGCCGTCCCCGACCACGTCCGCGTCGGGCATCTCGTCGCCGTACTCCGCGAGCGCGACGCCGTTCACCGTCGCCGTGTGCATGTCCTCCCGAATCGCGGCGACCGGCCGGGCCTCGCTGACGGCGTCGAGGTCGGCCTGCGCGAGGTCCTCGCCGTCGCCCCACTGGCTCTCGTCGTACCCGAAGCCCAGCACCCACTCGCCGCCGCTGGTCTCGGTGGCGCGTTCGGCGAGGCGCTCCGTGACTTCCTCGGGTCCGCTCGCCCCTCGGAGGTCCGCGTGGACGCCGTGCTGGCCGACGGTCTCCATGTGCGTGTGCGCGTCCACGAACCCCGGAATCACCACCCGGCCGCCGAGGTCGACGGTCTCGGTGCCCGTGCCCTCCAGGAACTCCGCGTCGTAGTCGTTCGCCAGCCCGACGACCCGGCCGTCCCGCGCCGCCACCGCGTCGTACACCTCGTCCTCGTCGCCGAGCGTGTGGACCTCACCACCGTAGAGAATCAGGTCGGCAGCCGCTGTCATGGATGTACGCCGGACCGCTGCGCGCAAAGACCTTCGGGAAGCCGAACTGCGAGTGGCGGGCCGAAGCGGGGGACCCAGCTACCCAGCCGGGGGAGCGAGGCTACTGGCTGGCGATGCGCTGGGAGACGGCTTCGCGCCAGTCGTCGGCGCTGTCGCGGAGCGTCTCGTAGCCGTACTGGATGGGGTTCTCGGGGACGTGGACGTACTGCTGGAGGTCCGCGGGGAGGCTGGCGTCCGAGACGGTGGGGATGCCGACGTTCTTCTCGGCGACGTTGGCCTGGGTGTCGGCCTCGAGCATGAACGACGCGAAGTCGTCGACGAGGCCGCCGCGCTCGGTGTCCGCGAACTTCGCGGTGCCGGAGACGTAGGCGTACCCCTGGTCGTTCGGGAACCCGATCTGGTGGCGGGCCATGTCGGTGTCCTCGGCCTGACTGGCGTACACCTGGTCGGTGCTGTACGACATCACCATCGGCGCCTCCTCGCCAGAGTACGCGCTGTAGGCGGCGTTCCACGAGCCCGTGGTGCGGAGACCGTTGTCGACGAGGCGGTCCCAGTAGTCGAGGTACTGGTCCTCGCCGAACTCGTGGACGGTCCACAGCAGGAAACTCAGGCCGGTGACGGTGTCCTGGGGGTTCGGGAGCAGCAGGCCGTCGCTGTACGCCTCGGTCGTGAGGTCCTCCAGCGTCTCCGGCTCGGGGACGGCGTTCTCGTCGTAGACGATGCAGACGTAGGAGGCGCCGGTCGGCAGCACGCGACGCTGGGGGTCGAACCAGTAGGGCTCCGCGACGTCGTCCGTGTTGTCCACGCTCCCGGTGTCGAAGCCCGCGAACAGCGACTCGTCGAGTTCGCGGTCGGCGCGCACGAGCCCCGTCGGCGTGACGCCGACGTAGCCGTCCGCGCCCAGCTCGACGCCCTGCTGTTTCCGGCGGATGAAGTCGTTCAGCTCGTTGTCGCGGACGACCCAGTCGAAGTCGACCTTATGCTCGGACTCGAAGGCCTCCTCGACCCAGCCGCCGGCGCTCGTCGACACCGCACCGACGTAGGACTCGGTGGTGCCGATGCGGAGTTTCGGCGGGTCGCCGCTCTCGGTCGCCGTCGTGCCGCCGGTCGTCGTGGTCGTGCCGTCCCCGGACTCGGTGGTACTCGTCGTGGCGTCGCCGTCCGTGTTCGTCGTCTCGATGCAGCCCGCGAGCCCGAGCGCCGCCGCGGAGCCGACGGTCGCGACGAATCGTCGCCGCGAGGTCATCGGTCGCTCGCGGCCTCGCGGCCGAGGTGGGACTCCACGCGGTCGACCTTCTCCTCGACGGCGAGGTCGTCCTCGCGGTAGTGGTCGACTTTGAGGTTCGTCGACACCCGGGGCGCGTCGACGGCCTCGTGGGCGGCCTCGACGGCCGCCAGGAGTTCGTCCATGTCCTCGGCCTCGATGGTGGTCTCCATCGGGTGCGTCTCGTAGCGCACGTCGAAGTCCTCCAGGGCGTCGATGGCGCTGGCGATCTCGGCGTCGAAGTCGACGTCGGGGCTGTCCAGTGGCGCGACGGACAGCATCGCAGTGATTGTCACAGTCTCCCTAGCAGATTAGTCAGTGATATAACTCACTGTTCTCGGCTCGTCGGTCAGACGGTCACGGCCCGCCGCACCGCGACCGCCGCGACCACCGCAGCCCCACCGAGGTACGCGAGGCCGACGGCGAACGCGCCCCAGTTCGGGTCGGCGGTGAGCGCCGCGTCTATCGCCGCGACGCCGGCCCACCGGCCCGGGAAGACGGCGGACCACGACGGCGGGTCCGCCGCGAGCGGCGAGTGGAACAGGAACAGGTCGACGGCGGGCGCGAACAGCATCACGTAGACGCCCACGAGGGTGTCGAGGACGACGCCGACGACTGCACCCACCAGCCCGTACGTCACACCGAGCACGAGCGTCGAGGCGACGAACAGCACCACCTGGTCGGGCGCGACGTGGACGACCAAGACAGCCGTCGACGCGAGCGACGCGACCGCGGCCGCAGCCGACAGCGCCGCCGCGCGCGCGGCGAACAGCGACCGCGACGGGAGCCCCGCGAGCGCCAGCCACCCGTCGGCGTCGAGCGTGTTCACGGTGAGGAAGAGCCCCGCGATGCCCGCGACCATCACGGCGGCGAGCGTCGCGAGCATCGGCAGGACCGCCGCCCCGAGAGTCGTTTCGACGGTCGCGCTCGGGACCGACGCGACGACCGGCGAGTCGGGGACGACGACGCCGAGCAGGCCGACGAAGTACGCCGGCAGGACGACCAACAGAGCGACCAGAACGGGGGTGCGAGCGAACTGCTTGACCGTCGCGGCGAGCGCCGTCCCGGTCCGCGTCACAGCGACCACCCCCGTCCCGTCGCAGCGGCGTACGCGACACCGGCGGCGACGACGAACACGGCGAGGTACGCGACGGCGGGGACGAGCGGCTCACCCGCCAGCGTCCCCCGTCTGACTGCCGAGGTGAACAGAGCGTGCGGGTAGTGCAGCGGCAGGAACTCAACGAAGTCGGTGTTCACGTCGAGGACGCCGCCAGAGAGGAACGAGTCGAAGTCGGCGAGGAAGACGAGCACGAGCGACCCCTCCAGTTCCCGGGGGACGAGCGCACCGACGACGACGCCGAGGAGGCTGTAGAGGACGCCCGCGAGCACGAGCACTGCGTACGCCAGCGGGAGCGACGCCACGCCGGTACCGGCGCCGACGAGCGCGACGAGCGAGACGACGGCGGCGAGCCCGGCGACGCCCACGGAGACGACGACCCGCGTCGCGAACAGCACCACGGCCGGGAACCCCGCGAACGAGAGGTAGCGGTCCGCACGCTCGGCGCTCACGGTCCCGAACAGCCCCACGAGCCCGGAGAGGAACGCAGTGGCGAACAGCGCGCCGCCCATCCGACCGTAGGATTCGGCCGACGCGGACAGAAACGCGACGTCGGGGAACGACGCCATCGCCGCACCGTACAGCACCACGACGAACGGGGGGAGGACGGCCAGCATCGCGAGCGTCGCGGGCTTCCGGAGGACGCTCTTGGCGTGCGCACTCGCGCCGACAGCGGCGCTACGCGCCCGCATCGTCGGCCTCCGTCAGCTCGCCGTCGGCGAGCTCGTAGATGGAGTCGAAGCGGTCCTGCTCGCTGACGAGGTGGGAGATGACCGCGACCGCGGTTCCCTGCTCCGAGAGGTCCTCGGCGAGGTCCCAGAACGCGAGGTACGTCTCCCAGTCAAACCCCGTGTACGGTTCGTCGAGCAGGAGCACGTCGGGGTCGTGCATCAGAGAGACGGAGAGCGTGAGCTTCCGCCTGTTGCCGCCGGAGAGCCGGTCGACGCGCCGGTCGCGGAACCGCTGGAAGTCCAGTCTGTCGGTGAGGCGGTCGGCAGCGGCAGCGATTTCCGCGCCTGTCATGCCGTGGGCTTCGCCGAACAGTCGGAACGTCTCGTCGACCGTGAGGCGGTCGTAGAGCCGGTCGTCCTGCGGGCACCAGCCGACGCCGCCGGGCCGCGACACGGTGCCCGCGTCCGGGTCGAGCACGCCGACGAGACACTGCATCAGGGTGGACTTCCCGGAGCCGTTCTCCCCCACGATGCCGACGATCTCCCCGGCCCGGAGTTCGAGGCTCGCGCCCCGTAACACGGGCACGTCGGGCTCCCAGGGAAGTCGTGAGCTGTACGTCTTCGCTAACCCGTCGGCGTCGAGGACGACGTCAGCGTCACCGGTTCCGCTCTGTTTCGATATATTCGGCATATACCGAATATTCCGAACAGAGTGATTTATAGGTTGTGGGCCCCACCCATCGGGCATGACAGACGCCGAGGCGGCGCGAGAGCGCGTCATCGACGGATTCGAGCGGTCCGCCGAGATCTACGGCCTCAATCGGAGCTACGGACGGCTCTACGGAATCCTCTACTTCGCCCACGAGCCGCTGTCGCTGGACGAGCTCGCCGACGAGAGCGGATTCGCGAAGTCGACCGTCAGCACCGGGATGAAGGAGCTCGAACGGTTCCACATGGTCCACCGGCGCTCCGTCTCGGGCGAGGGAAAGAAGGCCTTCTTCGAGCCCGAGCGTGACTTCTGGCACATCCTCAAGCAGTTCCTCGACCGCGAGGTGCGCCGCGAAATCGACACGATGGCTCGCGCCCTGGACGACGCCGAGGCCGCCCTCGAAGCCGCCGTCGACGCCGGAGAGGACGACCGCGCCGCCCGAGACCTCGAGCACGTCCGCGACCTCCAGCAGGTCTACGCGCGGTCCGAGGCGTTCGTGAACCTCGTGACGCGCGCTCCCAGCGACCGGCTCCGGTCGGCGTTCGAGCAGTTCGCCGACTTCGTCCGGCGCTGAAGGGCAACCTTCAGGGCGGCGGGCCGCCGACTCCCGGGCATGACCGACGCCAGCGACCTCGCGGACCGAGTGCAGGCCGGCGACCTCCGACTGTACGAACTGGAGGACCACGCCGACGCCGACACCGCGGCGGCCGCGCGCCGCGACCTCCTCGAACGCGAGACAAGCGCGGAGACGGAGGCCGTCGGGTCGTTCGCCTTCGACGCCGACGGGGTCGACGCGAACATCGAGAACCTCGCGGGCGGCACCCAGCTCCCGCTGGGCGTCGCCGGCCCGCTCGCCGTGAACGGTGACGCCGCCGCCGACGAGTTCTACCTCCCGATGGCGACCACGGAGGGCGCGCTCGTCGCGTCGGTGAACCGCGGCTGTTCGGCCATCACCGCCGCGGGCGGCGCGAACGCCCGCGTCACGAAGACCGGGATGACTCGCGCCCCCGTCTTCCGCGTGGCGGACGTGACCGAGGGTGCCGAGGTCGCGGAGTGGGCGAAGGACAACCACGACGTGCTGAAGGCGGCCGCCGAGGAGACGACGAGCCACGGCGAACTCACCGACGTGACGCCGTACGTCGTCGGCGACAGCGTCTACCTGCGGTTCCGTTACGACACGAAGGACGCGATGGGGATGAACATGGCCACCATCGCGACCGAGGCCGCGACCGAGGTCGTCGAGGCGGAGACGCCGGCCGAACTGGTCGCGGTCTCCGGGAACCTCTGCACGGACAAGAAGCCCGCCGCCATCAACGCCATCGAGGGTCGCGGCCGCACCGTCACCGCCGACGTGACCATCCCGCGGGACGTCGTCGAGGAGCGCTTCGACACGACGCCGGAGGCCATCGAGGAGGCGAACACGCGGAAGAACCTCGTCGGCTCGGCGAAGGCCGGGAGCCTCGGCTTCAACGCGCACGCCGCGAACGTCGTCGCCGCCGTCTTCCTCGCGACCGGGCAGGACGCCGCGCAGGTCGTCGAGGGCTCGAACGCCATCACGACCGCCGAAGCACGGGACGACGGGCTCTACGCGTCGGTGAACCTCGCGAGCCTGGAAGTCGGCACCGTGGGCGGCGGCACGAAGCTCCCGACCCAGCGCGAGGCGCTGGACGTCCTCGGTGTGCGCGGCGGCGGCGACCCGGCCGGCGCCAACGCCGACGCGCTCGCCGAGATCATCGCCGCGGGCGCGCTCGCCGGCGAGGTCAATCTGCTCGCCGCGCTCGCGTCCCGGAACCTCTCCTCGGCGCACGCCGAGCTCGGACGCTAACAGAGGCCGAGAAGCAGACAAAATTTTATCACGTGGTGGCCGGAATCCGGAGCCGTGACCGAAGTCGACATCCGGGCGGCAGTCACGTACTGGGGTTCAATCGGCGTCGCGTGTGGTGCCCTCACCGCCGCAGCAGCCGTCGCGACCGCGTTCCCGCTGCTCCTGCTCGGGATGGTCTTGTTCGGCGTCCCGCTGGTGGTCGTCCCGCTCATCTTCGGCGTGACCAACACGCGACTCGACACGACGGCCGGCGCGACCCGCATCGGGTTCAGCGCCGGCGACCCCGGGCAGTACGAACCCGGCCGCGTCCTCCCGATTCCGAACAGCCTCCAGGTCGCCTGCTGGCTCGGCGGGGTCGGCGTCGTCGGACTGGTCGTGCTGGCGGCGGCCGCCTGACCAGTTTCACTTTCACTCGGCGGCAGACACAGCGTTATTTTCTCCGCCACCGAACGGTGATTTATGCGCGCTCACTCCGACGCCGACGACGCCGACCCGGCCGCCCGCGCGGAGCGCGCGCTCCGCCTCCTGAAACTGCTGTTGACGGTGCTCGTGCTGGCGCTCACGCTCGCCCGCGGACTCGCTGGCGGGCCGCTATAACAGCCGGTAGCCGTCGCCGTCCACCACGACCTCGCCGGCCCGTTCGAACTTCGCCAGCGCGGTCTCGACGTAGTCGCCGTCGACGCCGTGTTCGGCGGCGAACGCCTTCACCTCTCGTTCGGTCGGTTCGTCCAGTTCCCGGAGCGCCGTCCGAACGGCCTCGCGCTTCGAGAGACTGCGGGCCGAGGACTCCGCGCGCTCGGCGGCCGCGGCCACCTCGTCCGTGTCCACGCCGGACTCCGCGAGGTACTCGTCGTCGCCGATGCCCGCGTCCGCGACGTAGTCGTCGAGGGTCGCGAAGTCGTCGATCTCGGCGAAGGCGTCGCCGTGGCCGGCTTTGTTCGCGAGGATGGACGCCCGCACCTCGCGGGCGTGGTCCTCGTCGTCGGTGGTGACGAACTGCTTGAGGGCCCCGAACTGGTGGCGTCTCTCGCAGCGCGGGCAGCCGGTGGTCTCGGGGCGGCCCTCCACCACCCAGAGCGCGTTGCAGTCCGAGCACCCGACGACGGCGTACGACATCACGCGGGAGTGGGGCGTCGCCCCGGATAAACTCGCGGGTGGCGGCCCGCCCGTCGCGGGGTCGGCTTTTTGCCGGGTGGTCCCGTGTGTACCGGCATGGAGTCAGTCGACCTATCAGACACGGAGACCGTCGAGGCCGCGGACGGCGTCTACCTCGCGCAGTTGGCCGTCGGCGGCGAGATGAGCGTCCAGCACTTCCAGATAGAGGCCGGCGCAGAGGTCCCGGAGCACGACCACCACCACGAGCAGGCCGGCTACCTCTACCAGGGCGAACTCACCTTCGTCGTCGACGGCGAGGAACACGTCGTGACGGCCGGGGAGTCCTACACTATCCCGGGCGGAGAGGCCCACGCGGCCGTCAACGAGGGCGACGACTCGGTGCGTGGCATCGACGTGTTCTCGCCGCCGCGTGCGAACCCGGACTGGCTCGAGTAACGGGGGCCGGCCACCCGGCTCGTATATGGTAGCTAACCTTTATGCGCTCGGCCGCCGCAGTCGGTGTCATGGTAAGTGTCAACACACAGCGGGAGATGTACGAGCAGATGGTAACCGCTCGGCGCTACGAACAGCGCCTCCAGGAGGAGTACCTCGAGGGCAAACAGCCCGCCTTCGACATCTCCGCCGGCCCGATACCCGGCGAACTCCACCTCGCGGCCGGCCAGGAAGCAGCCGCCGTCGGCGTCTGCGCGCACCTCGACGACGACGACACGGTGACCGCGCCCCACCGACCGCACCACGTCGCCATCGCCAAGGGCGTCGACCTCCCGAAGATGACGGCCGAGATATTCGGCCGCGAGACGGGCCTCTGCAAGGGGAAGGGCGGCCACATGCACCTCTTCGACCCGGACGTGAACTTCGCGTGCTCGGGCATCATCGCGCAGGGCTGTCCGCCCGCCGTCGGCGCCGCGATGGCCGCCGACAAGCGCAACGAGGACAGTGTCGCCGTCGCCTACCTCGGCGAGGGCGCCGTCGACCAGGGAGCCTTTCTCGAATCCCTGAACCTCGCGGCCGTCCAGAACCTCCCGGTCGTGTTCGTCGTCGAGGACAACGACTGGGCCATCAGCATGCCCCAGGACCGCGTCACGGACGTCGACACGCCCGCCGACCGCGCCGGCGGCTTCGACATGCCGGGCGTCCGCGTCGACCACGACGACGCAATCGCCGTCTACGAGGCCGCCCGCGACGCCGTCGGCCGCGCCCGGAACGGGAACGGCCCCACGCTGCTGGACGTCCAGGTCCACCGCCGCATGGGCCACTTCATGGGAGACGCCGAGGCCTACCGGCCGGACGAGGACAGCGAGCGCGCCCAGCGCCTCGACAGCATCGAGCGCCTCGCCGACGACCTCCGGGCCGAGGGCATCGGCGACGACGAACTCGACGAGATTCGGGACCGGGCCGAGGAGCGCGTCGAGGACGCCATCGCGTGGGCGAAAGACCAGCCCGAACCCGACCCGGCGGCCGCCCACGAGGACGTGTTCGTGGACGACACGACCGCGGCCAGCGGGGGTGAGGACTGATGTCGGAGCGCGCCACCGACCCCGGGACTGGCGACGCCGACCGCGAGCTCACGATGAGTCGCGCGATGGTCGACGCCGTCGCCGCCGAGATGCGGGCCGACGACGAGGTGTTCTACGTGGGCGAGGACGTCCAGGACTACGGCGGCATCTTCGACTCCACGGAGGGCTTACTCGACGAGTTCGACCGCGACCGCGTGATGGACGTCCCCATCAGCGAGACGGCGTACGTCGGCGCGGCCGTCGGCGCCGCACAGGCCGGGATGCGGCCCATCGCCGAAATCATGTTCGCGGACTTCGTCGGCGTCTGCCTCGACCAGGTGTACAACCAGATGGCGAAGAACACGTACATGAGCGGCGGCGCGGTCAACGTCCCGATGGTGCTGACCACGGCGGTCGGCGGCGAGTACAACGACGCCGCACAGCACTCACAGACGCTGTACGGGCTGTTCTCGCACCTGCCCGGAATGAAGGTCGTCGTCCCGTCGACCGCCTACGACGCGAAGGGGCTGATGCACGCTGCAGTCCGGGACGACGACCCGGTCGTCTACATGTTCCACAAGCGCCTGATGGGCATCGGCTGGATGCCCGCCCCCGAGGGGCCGAAGACGCCCGTCCCGGACGAGGAGTACGCGATTCCGCTCGGCGAGGCGGACGTGAAACGAGAGGGCGAGGACGTCACTGTCGTCACCCTCGGGCTGCACGTCCACCGGGCGATGCAGGCCGCCGAGCAGCTCGCCGACGGCGGCGTCGATACCGAAGTAATCGACCTCCGGAGCCTCGTCCCGTTCGACACCGAGACGGTCCTCGAATCGGTCGAGAAGACCGGAAAGCTCGTCGTCGTCGACGAGGACTACCAGTCGTTCGGCGTCACCGGCGAAGTCGTCGCCCGGGTCGCCGAGCGCGCACCCGACTCCCTGGAGGCCGTCGAGCGCGTCGCTCTCCCGGACGTCCCGATTCCGTTCTCGCGCCCCCTGGAGAAGGAAGTGAACCCGCAGGTCGACGACATCGTCGCGGCCGTCGAGTCCGTCGAATGACCGTCGACGTCGACTCCGAGGCCTACTGGCCCGCGGACGCCGACGACGTCGACGAGGCGGTCGTCGCAAACTGGTTCGTCCGCGAGGGCGGGCGCGTCGACGCGGGCGACACGCTCTGCGAGATTCAGATCGAGAAAGTCAGCGTCGACGTCGACGCCCCCGAGAGCGGGACGCTCGCCGAGCGCGTCGTCCCCGAGAGCGGCGAGTTCCGGCGCGGGGACGTCCTCGGCCGCATCGAGTCCGCGTAGTCAGCGCTCGACCGCGAACCCTTCGTCTTCGAGGACGTCTTTCACGCGGTCCTCGTGGTCGCCCTGCACCTCGACGCTGGTCTCCTTGGCGGTGCCCCCGGCGCCGAGGCGCTTCTTCAGCGTCGTCGCCACGTCGTCGACGTCGGTCACGTCGGGGTCGAACCCCTCCACGACGGTGACTGGCTTGTCGTACGTGCGGCGCTCGATGCGGACCGAGAGCGTCTGCTCGGCGCGCGCTACGTCTTCGATGCCGGGAACGTCGATCCCCTCGAAGGGGTCGTCTTCGGACACACCGGACGTAGGTGACAGAGACGAAAAACGTTGCCGCCGAACCCGAGGCTACGCGGCGCGAAAAACGGGGAGAACCGCAGAGTTCGGGTCCGGTGTTCGCGCGAAAGCCTCGATGCCGTCGGCGTGAGCCGACTGCCCGAGGAGCGAGTTACGCGAGCTCCTCGATGCGCTCGACGACGGCCTCGGCGTACTCCGTGGTCGAGACTTCCTCGGCGTCCTCGCGCTGGCGGGCGAGGTCGTACGTGACCGTGCCGGAGTCGATGGTGTCCTCGACGGCGTCGCGGACGAGCTTGCCGGCGTCCTCCCAGCCGAGGTACTCGAACATCAGGCGGCCGGAGAGGATGAGGGCGGTCGGGTTCGCCTTGTCCTGGCCGGCGCGCTTCGGCGCGGAGCCGTGGACCGGCTCGGCGAGACAGCGACCCGTCCCGAAGTTCGCGCCGGGCGCGATACCGAGGCCGCCGATCTGGGCGCCCGCGGCGTCGCTGAGGTAGTCGCCGTTGAGGTTCGGCATCGCGAGCACGTCGAACTCGTCGGTGCGGAGCTGCATCCACTGGAGCATCGCGTCGGCGAGGCGCTCCTCGACCATGACGGCGTCCTCCGGGATGTCGACCTCGTCCTGCTCCTCCCAGAGGGAGTCGGGCGCCGCGAAGACCTCGTCGTCGTCGTACTCCTCGTCGGCGACCTCCATCCCCCAGTCACCGAACTGCCCCTCGGTGAACTTCATGATGTTGCCCTTGTGGACGAGCGTGACCTTGTCGCGGTCGTTCTCGATGGCGTAATCGATGGCTTCGCGGACCAGGCGCTTGCTGCCCTTCTCCGAGATGGGCTTGAGGCCGAGGCCGATGTCGCCCTCGTGCATCACGCCGTCGAAGTCCATCTCGTTCTCGACGAAGTCACGGACCTGCTCGGATTCGTCGGTGCCGGCCTCCCACTCGATGCCGGCGTAGACGTCCTCGGTGTTCTCCCGGAACGTCACCATGTCCATCTCCTCGGGCGCCTTCATCGGGGACGGGACGCCGTCGAGGTAGTACGTCGGACGGACGTTCGCGTAGAGGTCGAGGGTCTGTCGGAGTGCGACGTTGAGGCTGCGGAAGCCGGCGCCAACGGGTGTCGTGAGCGGACCCTTGATGGCGACGCGGTGCTCGCGAATCGCCTCGACGGTCTCGTCGGGGAGGTTCTCGTCGTACTTCTGTCGGGCGGACTCGCCGGCGTAGACCTCCATCCACTCGACGTCGTGGCCGGCGGCCTCGGCGGCCGCGGTCAGTACCTTCTGGGCGGCCGGACCGACGTCTTTCCCGATGCCGTCGCCGTGGATGACGGGGATGACCGGGTGCTCGGGGACGTCGAGTTCGTCGGCGTCCTCGTCGTAGGTGATCTTCTCTCCCGCGTCGGGAACCTCGATCTTGTCGTAGCTCATGTCGTTTAGACCTCTCTCGAGACGCCTAAAAGGACTGCTGTTTGCGCCGCCCGCGTCAAGGCTTGCCGCCTCCGTGGCTCCGGCCGTCCTCACGCCTCGTCGACCGGTGTGGGCCGCACGAGGTCCGCGAGCGTCACGAGCGCGCCGAGCGTCCAGCCGGCGACCGTCGCGATGCCCGCCCACATCCCGACGTACCCGACCCCGGCGAGCCGGAACTCCTCGCGGAGGAACGACCCGAGGCCGCCGACCGAGAGGGGGTTGTCGAGCAGCCAGACCGCGAGCGCGTAACTGCTCGGGAACACGCGGTCGGCCAGCGGCGGCCAGTAGAACGCCGCGACCACCGGCGGCAGACACAGCGCCGTGACGCCCAGGGGATAGGCCAGCAGTACCGTCGACAGCCGGCCGCCCCGTCGCGCGACGGTCAGCGACAGCACCGCCGCCGGCACCGCGACTGCGCCGCCAGCCGCCACGGCTCTGACGCCGACGAGGGGCACGTCCAGCAGCCAGACGGCGGCGGTGAGCGCCGACCAGGCGACGGTGGCGGCGACGGCGACACCGAGCCACCCCAGCGAGACCGCCGTCCGGAACAGCTTCCGGACGTAGAACCGCACCGCGAACCCGACGAGCACGAACGGGTAGACGGCGGCCACCAGGGGAACGCCGAGCGCCGACCACAGCCAGAACGCCAGCCGGCCCGCCGCAGAGGACGGCGCCCACTCGCCGAGCGCGGGGTGGTGGTCGCGCCGGCTCCGGAAGCCGAGGTCGAGCCACGCGTCGTGGAGCACCGCCAGGTCGGTCTGGACCCGCGCCCGCAGTGACGGCGTTCCCCGCTGGCGTCCCTCGCGAGACGCTCGACTCACCGCTGCCCGAACACCCCGTCTGTCATATCGGCTCGAGCTCGTCGTCGGGGTCGGTGACGAGCTCCGAGATTGCGGTGTCGCGCTCGGCGGCCTGCGCGTCGATGTTCTCCTGGGCGTCGACGGCCTGCTCCTGGAGGGAGTCGATACGGGGCACGTCCGTGGTGTTCGCGAGCAGGACGGTCGCACGCAGCCGGTCGGCGCCGGGCCGCGGGTCGTCGCCGGCCAGCACTTCGACGCTGTCGATCTGGGATTCCAGCCACTTGCGCGACCGAACGAGTCCCTTCTGCGAGAGCTCGGGGGGCGGCCCGGAGACGACGACGAGCGCGCGCTCGGCCGACTCGATGTCGGCGGGACAGGTCAACCGAGAGCGGGCCGCGCGCCGCACCAAACCGTGGACCTTCGTCGCGGCGCCCTCGCGCTCGCCCGCCGCGTCGTCGTTCCGGAGGCGGCCGAGCAGGCCGCGCTGGCGCTGGGTCTCGTCCTCGAGGCTCGCCTCGGCGTACGCGACGGTGGCGACGCCGCCCACGGAGAGCGTTCGCTTGACGTCGCTGGAGTCCATCGCGTTCTCGGAGACCGGCGACCCGTCGTACTCGCCGGGCGCGAGCAGCGCGACGACGCGCTTCGCGATCTCGACGTTCGTCTGCTCGTAGCCGGACTCGATGGACTGCGTGCCCTCCCGCCAGGCGTCGTTGTCGAACGCGATGGTGGCGTCCGTCGCGTCCACGAACGAGCGGATGGAACGCGCCGCGTTCAGGGACGCCCGGCCGCCCTCGTCGCCGCTCGGCAGCACGCCGAGCCCGTAGACGGGTTCGCCGTAGCGCTCGCCGAGCGCCTCCGCGAACACGGGGCCGCCGCCGGAGCCGGTGCCGCCGCCGAGGCCCGCGACCACGAGGAAGGCGTCGACGTCGTGCAGCGGGACGTTGTCGAGGACGCGCTGCACTTCGGCGAGGTCCTGGCGCGTCAACTCGGCGCCGAGGTCGGGGTCGGCGCCCGCGCCGTGGCCCTTCGAGCGCTCGTCCGTCTGCCCGACGAGAATCTGGTGGCGCTGCGGGACGTACTCCAGCTTGTGGAGGTCGATGCGCGCCGAGTTCACGACCGCGGTGAACTGACAGAGCGAGCGCTCCGTCTCTGTCTCGTACTCCACGATGCGGTCGGCGATCTTCCCGCCCGCGTTCCCGAACCCGACGACTGCGAGCTTCATAGCAGGGAACCCACCCGTCACGCACATTGGTATACAGTGACTACCGCCGGCGGCGCGTCCGTATCCCCACGGACTAAGCCGCCGGGCCGAGCAGTCGAGGTTATGCGAGTCATCGTACACGGCGGCGCGGGCGGGAGCCCGGACGAGCCGAAGCCCCGGCAGGCGACACTGGACGAGGCGGCCGACGCGGGTGCGGCCGAGACCGACCCCGTCGACGCCGTCGAATCGGCGATTCGCGTGCTGGAGGCCGACACCCGATTCAACGCCGGCACGGGCGGCGCGGTCCAGTCCGACGGCGTGATTCGGACGGACGCCGGCGTGATGACGAGCGGGCGGAACGACAGTTCCGCCGAACGCGCGAACGGCGTAGCCGTGAGCGACCGGGACGCTGGCGCCGCGGCGTCGATGCCGGGCGTCGAGGCCGCCGTCTCCGTCGCTCGCGCCGTCATGGAGGACACGCCGCACGTCCAACTGGCCGGCGTCCACGCCGTCGACTTCGCCGCCGACGTCGGCGTCGACGTGGAGTGCGACCTCTGGAGCGACGACACCCGGGAGCGCTGGGACGCCCTCGACGACCACCCCGAGGGGTCGCCGACCGACCACCTCGACTGGATTCGGGACAAGTTCGGGCAGACCGACCCGGGCGGGCGGGAGCAGGACGACGAGGAGGGGGAAGCCGACGGCTACGAGAAGGACCACGACACCGTCGGCGCCGTCGCCTTCGACGGCGAGACCCTCGCCACCGCGACCTCGACGGGCGGGCGCTGGCTCGCGCTCGCGGGTCGGGTCGGCGACGTCCCACAGGTAGGCTCGGGATTCTACGCGTCACCCGCGGGCGCTGCGTCTGCGACGGGGGCCGGCGAGGACATCGCGAAGACCACGCTGACGCGGCGCGCCGTCCGCCACCTGGAGAACGGGCTGGGCGCGCAGGCGGCCGCCGACCGCGCCATCGCGGAGTTCGACGAGCTCACCGGGTCGCCGGCCGGCGTCATCGTGCTGGACGCGGACGGCGAGTTCGGGGAGGCGTTCAACTCCGAGGCGATGCAGACGGCGAGGGGTCGAAGCAGTGAGAACCCTCGGAATTAGCGAGCGGGGAGCGTAGCGACCCACGAGCAGCGCGAGACGGTGAGCGGAGCGAAGCGTCTCTGAATTCGCGAACAGTCAATCCCGAGCGCAGCGACTCGCGGGCCGTACGAGCCCGACCGGCCGGGTTGTGGTGAGTCACACTGCGGCTCGGGTCTGCCGTGGGTTCTTGGGGTTGGTCCGTCCAGGTGCGGGTATGTCGTCACGCGTGTTCTTCGACGGAGGAGAGTTGGACCGCGCCGCGGTCTGGCGAGAGGCGGTGCCGCTGGCGCGACTGGTCGCGGTCGCCGCGGTCGCCGTGTTCGTGCCGGTTACCGTGGAGTGGCTGGTCGTCGAGACGCTGGGGCTGGTGCCCGTGCTGGCGACGCTGCTGTCGCTGGTCACTCAGTTCGTCGCAGCGGTCGGCGGCGCAGTCGTGTTGCTGTACGTCGTGGCTCGCGGCGTCGCGCTGGGGACCGCGTGAGCCGGCTGCCGGGGGGACTTCCTATCGTCCTCAGGGACGCGACCGAGGGTCACCGGCCGAAGCGTTGCTAATCGGTTTCCGTAGCGCTTCGTAGCCGTCGGGGGAGACCCGCAACCTCTTTGCCGCGTTCGGGCGAAACCCGGAGTATGACAGACAGCGTTGAGGTCGGCTCCGAGGCCTACGAGAAGTACGTGGAAGCCGGCGACATTCTGACCACCGTGATGGGGGAGGCAGCCGAGCGCGTCGAGGTCGGCGCCACCCACCTCGAAGTGGCGGACTACGCGGAGGAACGCATCCGAGAGCTCGGCGGCGAGCCGGCGTTCCCCGTGAACATCAGCATCGACGAGGAGGCGAGCCACGCCGCCCCGGGCGCCGAGGACGACACCGAGTTCGGCGAGGACATGGTGTGTCTGGACGTCGGCGTCCACGTCGACGGCCACATCGCGGACGCGGCGACGACCGTCGACCTCTCCGGGGACCCCGAGCTCGTGGAGGCCGCCGAGGAGGCCCTCGACGCCGCCATCGACGCGGTGGAGCCGGGCGTCCACACGGGCGAAATCGGCGCCGAGATTCAGGACGTCATCGAGGCGTACGGCTACAAGCCGGTCGTGAATCTCACCGGGCACGGGATGGACGTCTACGACGCGCACACGGGGCCGAACGTCCCGAACCGCGCCGTCGACTCGGGCGTCGAGCTGCAGGCCGGCGACGTGCTCGCCATCGAGCCGTTCGCGACGACGGGCACCGGGAAGGTCGGCGAGGGCACGGACACGGAAATCTACGAGGTCGTCGGCTCCGGGAACGTCCGCGACCGGCGCGCCCGCCAGCTGCTCGAGGACCTCGAGCGCTTCGACGGCCTGCCGTTCGCGGCGCGCTGGCTGGACGGTGCGCGCGCCGAGATGAGCCTGCAGCGCCTCGAACGCGCGGACATCGTGCGGTCGTACCCCGTGCTGAAGGAGTCCGACGGCGTACTCGTCAGTCAGGACGAGCACACGCTCGTCGTCACCGAGGACGGCTGTGACGTCCTGACGGACTGACAGCCGGGCTCGACAGGTCGGAAAACATCGGAGGAGGTGGGTTCCGGCCGACGGGTCAGGCGTCGTTCATGCGTTTGCTCGTCTCCGCCCCGCAGGTCCGGCACGTGGCGACGCGGTAGGGCTCCCGCGAGAACGCGGCGTTCTTGCCGCCCTCGTTCTCCGTCCGAACCTCGACGGAGACGCGGTGGGCGGTGACGCCGCCACAGTTCTCGCAGCGCTCCGTCAGTGCGTCCGTCGTGGGGGTCTTGCTCGCCACTGGAACCACCGATTGTATTCAGGGACGCTCGACACAAATAAACTCGGGTGGCGTTGGTCGCTGTTTGACCCTGTTCGGGGGCGGCACCGAAAGCCTCCTGCCGCGGGGCGCCCACGCCCCCGACATGGACCAGGTGTTCGCGCCGTGGCGCATCGACTGGGTGGAACGCGACGACAAGAACGAGGGCGTCGACTGCGTGTTCTGCGAGTTCCCTGGCCGCGAGGACGCCCGCGAACACCTCGTCGTGGCGCGCTCCGAGCACGCCACCGTGATGCTGAACAACTACCCCTACAACCCCGGGCACTGCATGGTCATTCCGGACGCCCACACCGGCGAGTACACCGACCTCGGCGACGACGTGCTGCTGGACCACGCGCGCCTGAAGCAGGCGACCTTCGACGCGCTCGACGCCGCGATGGGGCCGGACGGCTTCAACGCCGGCCTGAACCTCGGCGGCGGCGCGGCCGGCGGCAGCATCGACGACCACCTCCACACGCACGTCGTGCCGCGGTGGAACGGCGACACGAACTTCATGGCGGTCGTCAGCGACACGAAGGTCATCGTGGAAGCCCTCGACGAGACCTACGACCGCCTCCACGACGCGTTCCTCGCACGTGAAGGCGCCAGCGAGGACGCGAACGGCGCGGTCAGGCTGACTTTCGACTGAATCAAAACCCGGAAGTGGCGGGCTGGAGTAGGAGGCGTCGATGGAGCGCAAGCGGGCGGTCCGCCGCGTCGGCGTCGTCGTCCTCGCGGCGAATCTGGGGCTGGTCGCGGCGAAGGGCGCCGCGTGGTGGGCGACCGGCAGCCTCGCGGTCGGCTCCGAGGCCGTCAACAGTCTCGCCGACGTGGCGTACTCGGTGGTCGTCCTCGGCGGCCTCTACCTGACGACGCAGCCGCCGGACTTCGAGCACCCCCACGGCCACGAGCGCATCGAACCGTTCGTCTCGCTCGTGGTCGCGCTCGGCGTGCTCGCGGCGGGCGCGGCCGTCCTCTGGCAGGCGACCACGTCGCTGCTCTCAGGCGACGTCGGCCGGAGCGCGGGGGTCGCCGGCGTCGCCGTGCTCTCTGGCACGGCAATCGCGAAGTACGTCCTCTACCGGTACGTCCTCGGCGTCGCCGAGAACCACCACTCGCCCGCCCTGCGCGCGACCGCGCTCGACAACCGCAACGACATCCTCACCGCCGGCGCCGCGCTCGCCGGCGTCCTCGGCTCGGCCGCCGGCTACCCGGTGCTGGACCCGCTGGCGGCGTTCGTCGTCGCCGCCGGCATCCTCCACACCGGCTACGAGATAGTCCGCGACAACCTCAACTACCTCGTCGGCGCCGCGCCGCCTGCGGACCTCCGCGAGGAGATTCTGGAGCGCGCGCTCGCTCACCCCGACGTGGAGGGAGCCCACGACGTCGTCGCGCACTACGTCGGCCCGGAAATCGACGTCAGCCTCCACGTCGAGGTGGAGGGCGAGATGACGCTGCACGACGCCCACGACATCGAGACCGAACTCATCCTCGACCTGGAGTCCATCCCGGAGGTCGACGACGTCTTCGTCCACGTCGACCCGAAGGAACTCGGCGAGTGGAAGGGCGAAAGCCCCGTCGACGCGACCGAGTAGCGCTCGCAGCCGCTGTGACTGCGGCCCGGTCGTTAAGTGTCAGTCCGGCGTCTACTCGGCCGTGCCCGGAGCGCCCTGTCCGGTCCTCGGCAGCACGCTGGCCACGGTTTTCGTCGCCGGCGTCGCCGGACTCCTCACGACGGCCGCAGTCTGGCACCCGTTCCTCCGCAGTCGTGCGTCCTCCCGGCGCTCGTTCGCAGTCCGGTTCGGCATCGCGTACGCCGTGGTCGCCATCGCGCTCTGGACGGTCGTGCGGGCCGTCGCGTTCCCGCAGGCATTCCAGGGGTACGGGAACGCTATCGCCTTCTGGCTCGCGCTCGCCGTCGTCGTCTCTGTCGTCCTCGCCGGCGGGACGGCGTACGCCTACGACCGATTTCGGTACGTGACCGCGCTGCTCTCGCTGTTCGCGGCGACGGCGTTCACGTGGTACTCGTTCCTCCAAGTTGGCGGTGAGACGGATATCCTCTGGATATGGGCGATACTCTTCGTGCCCGTCTCCATCGCTGGCACGGCCGTCCTGCTCGCGGGCGAGTGGCTGGTTCGGCGGCTGCTCGGGAACAGGGAGCGCGGCGGCGCCGTCGCGTGAGAGTCAGTCCGCGGTCGTCTCGGCGCGGCCGTCGTCCGCCTCGACGGGCGCGACCGGCTCCGCGAACGCGTAGACGGTCTGGTGGCCGGTGACCTCGACCGTGGCGAAGTCGCCGGGTTCGAGGCCGTGTTCGGTCGCGTTCTGGACGATGACCTGCCGGTAGGACTGGTCGTAGCACTTCACCGAGTCGCCGGTCCCCTCCTCGACGACGAGCACGTCGCGCTCCGTTCCCACCATGTCTTCGTGGGCGTCGCCGACGACGTCCATCTTCAGGTCCGTCATCGCCTTCGAGCGGTCCTTCTTCGTCTGCCCGCCGAGCCCCTTCATATCGGCGGCGTCGGTGCCTGGGCGCTTCGAGAACCGCGTGACGTTGATCTTCTCCGGCCGGGTCTCCCGCAGGAGGTCCATCGACTGCTCGTGGTCGTCGTCGTCCTCGGTCGGGAAGCCGACGATGAAGTCCGTCGAGAGCGTCCACTCGTCGAGGTAGTCGTCGAACGTCTCCACGATGTCGAGGTACTGGCTGACCTCGTGCTGGCGGCGCATGTCTTCGAGCACGTCGTCGCTGCCGGACTGCACGGGCGCGTGCAGGAAGTTGTAGATCTCGTCGTGCTCGGCGAACACCCGGGCCAGTTCCTCGCGGATGCCGTGGACCCCGCCGGGGTTCGCCATCCCGACGCGGACCCGGAAGTCGCCCTCGATTTCGGTGGCGATGCGCTCCAGCAGCTCCGGGAGCTTCCGTTCGCCGGTGTCCCAGCCGTAGACGCCGGTGTCCTGGCCGGTGATGCGAATCTCCTTCGCCCCGGCGTGGACGAGTGCGCGGGCCTTCTCGACGTTCTCCTCGACCGGCGGCGAGTCCACGCGGCCGGTCGCCTGCTTCGTGATGCAGTACGAGCAGTTGCTCATGCAGCCCCGGGCGATGGGGAGGATGCCGACGACGCCGTCCAGAATCGGCTCGGCGTCCGGCGTCGTGGTCGGGCACTCCCCGTTCGTGACTGCCTCCGGCACCTCGTCCCAGTGCAGCACCTGGGCGTCGACGTCCGCGTCGGCGAACTCACCGCCCTGAGCGAGCGCCATGCAGCCCGTGACGATGAGGTCGGCCGTCTCCTCTTCGAGTTCTTCGGCCCGCCGGAGCATGTTGCGCTCCGTTTTCTCGACGACGGTACAGGTGTTGAGAATAGCGACGTCTGCCGCGGCCGGGCCGTCCACCTGGTGGTGGCCGGCGTCGCGGAGGCGTCGCTCGATTTCGCGGCTCTCACCGCGGTTCGAGGTACACCCGTACGTCTCGATGTGGTAGCGGGCCATCGCTACTCAGTCGTTGCCCGTCCGCGGGCAAAAGGGATGCGGTAGGCGGTGAACCGGCTACGCGTCGAACGACTCGACGATTTCGACACCGGACGACGCCCCGATTCGGACGGCGCCAGCGTCGAACATCGCCTGGGCCCGCTCGTAGTTCCCGACCCCGCCGCTGGCCTTCACGGGGAGGTACTCGCTCATCAGTTCGACGTCCGGCACCTCGGCGCCGCCGTCGGCGAACCCGGTCGACGTCTTCACCATGTCGGCGCCCGCGGCCTCGGCGGCCTCGCAGGCGGCGTGCTTCTCGTCGTCGGACAGCAACGCCGTCTCGATGATGACCTTCACCGGGAGCGGCGTGGCGTCGACAACCGCCGCGATGCCGGCGCGGACGGCGTCGTGCTCGCCGGCCTTCAGACGCCCGACGTTGACGACGAGGTCGAGTTCGTCCGCGCCGTCCTCGTGAGCGCCCTCGGCCTCCGCGACCTTCGCGGCGGTCGCGTGCTGGCCGTGCGGGAACCCGATTACGGTGGCGACGGTGAGGTCGTCGGGCGCTCGCTCGCGGGCCTCCGGGACGTAGCACGGCGGGATGCAGACGTTCATCCCGTACTCGGTCGCCTCGTCGACGACGCGCTCGACGTCTACCGGCGTCGTCTCCGGCCCGAGAACGGTGTGGTCGATGCGGGACGCGAGTTCCTGACGGTCCATACCGGACAGCGCGGGCGCGGCCGGCAAAGAACTCCCGACTCTTCGTGCTGATAACGCCAACCGAACGTTGAAATACGGGTATCGGAACCAACGTGGTATGCATCGTGTAACTAGACGCGACTGGCTAGCGACGGCCGGGGCGACGGCAGCCGCTGGCCTCGCCGGCTGTATGGGGGTCGGAGGGTCGAGCCAGCCGGTCGCGGTCGGGTCGCTGCTCCCGCTGTCGGGCCCGGGCGCGCTCGGTGACGTCGCCAGCCACCACGAGCGCGCGGTCGCCACAGCCGTCGAACACGCGAACCGCGCCGGCGGCGTCGGCGGCCGCGAGGTCGTCCACGTCTCGAAGGACACGGCGGCCGACCCGGAGACCGCCGCGGCCGCCTACGACGAACTCACTGCCGACCACTCGGTGCTGTCCGTGGTCGGCCCGGTCATCAGCGGTGTCACCGGGTCGCTCACCGAGCGCGCCGCCGAGGACCGGACGCTGCTCGTCAGCCCGTCCAGCACGGCGCCGGCGCTGGCGTCCGCGGGCCGCACCGACGACGGGAAGTTCTTCGCGCGGACGTGCCCGAACGACAGCCAGCAGGCGGCCGTCATGGCGAAAATCGTCGACGACGACGTGTACGCGGGCGCAGACACCGTCGCAGTCTGCTATCTCGACGACGCGTTCGGTTCGGCGCTCGCGGACGGCGTCGAGCGCATCCTCGACGCCGACGTGGTCGCCAGCGTCTCCTACGCCGGCTCCTCGGAGACCCCCGAAGCACCGATCGACGACGCGCTCGCGTCCGACCCCGACGCCGTCGCGTTCGTCGGGTCGCCGGGCTCCTCGGAGTCCGTCCTCGAAGAACTGCTGCGGCGCGAGTACGACGGCGCAGTGGCGCTGAGCTCCGGGCTCGTCCCGTCGAACCCGCCGCCGAACTGGTCGGGCGTCTACACGGCGTCGGTCGCCAGCGCGAACACCGTCGGCACGAAGCGGCTGCAGCGCGCACTGAGCGACATCGCGCCGCTGCTGGTGTACGCCCCGAACGCCTACGACGCTGCGATGCTCCCCCTGCTCGCCGGCGAGTACGCTGGCGAGGCGTCGTCGCCGGCGGCCGTCGGCGCGATGCAGTCCGTCTCCGGCGGCGTCGGCCACTCGGTGACCGTCAACGAGTTCGGTCGCGCCCGCAGTCTCGTGGACGCAGGCCGCGAACTCAACTACAAGGGAGCGGCCGGCGACATGGACCTCACGGACGACCTCGAACCGGTGACCGGCTACCTCGTGCAGCGGGTGGTGGACAGCGGCCTGGAGACACTCGAGCTGCTGAAATCCGGGTTCTTCGCGCGGGGTGACGGGTCGTGAGCGACATCGACCGGGGGCTGCTCGAGCGCGTGCTGCCCGCCAAAGTCCGGGGCAGTTACGCCGCGAAGTTCAACATCCTGTTGCTCGCGGTGGTGCTGGTGGTCGCGGCTGCCGGGGGGTTCATTCACCTCCAGACGCAGACGTCCGTCGGCGCCGACACCGAGGAGAAGGTGTCGGGCATCGCGGAACAGGAGGCCGCCACACTCCACGAATGGGCGTCCCAGAAGGAGGCGACCGCGCGGTTCCTCGCGTCCGACTTCGGCGGTGACTCAGTGTGGGCGAGCGACGTCGAACCGGAGTTGGAGCGCCAACTCGCGACGCTCCAGGACAGCGTGCTGGCCATCCACGTGGTCTCGACCGGGACGAACAGCGTGGTCGCGTCCACCGACGACGCACGGACCGGCGAGTCGCTGTCCAGCGGTGACGTGCCGTGGTTCGAGACGGTCTCCGAGGGCAGCACGGCCGTCCAGATGTCCGACCCGTACCGCGCCGACGGCGAGCCCGTGGTGGCGGTGACCGCGCCGACTGACAAGACCGGCTGGGTGCTGGTGATGACGGTCTCGCTGGCCGAGCGCTCGCAGTCGTTCAACTCCCCGATCGCGACGGGTGACGTGAAGGTCGTCGGTGGCGACGGCACCATCACGTTCGACAACCGGAACCGCGCGCTGCTGGAGCAGTACACCGACAGCGACGGGGAGACGCCGGCAGCCGTCGAGACCGCGCGCAGCGGCCAGACCGTCTTCGAGGTGAACGGCGAGCGTACCGGGATGGCGGACGGCCGGTACGCGACCGCGTACACGCCGGTCGCCGGGACCGACTGGGTGCTGGCGTACCACGTGCCGCGCGGCGAGGCGTACGCGCTCCAGACGCAGGTGACGGAGTACCTCGCCGGGATGATCGTCATCGCGCTCGTCGGACTGCTGCTCGTCGGCCTCACCGTCGGGCGGCGGACGTCGAGTGCGCTCGACGAGCTCTCGGGTGTCGCGTCGGCGGTCGCGGATGGCGACCTCGACACCGACGTGCCGGACACCGACCGGACCGACGAACTCGGCCAGCTCGTCGAGTCGTTCCAGCGGATGCAGACGTACCTCGGGACGGCAGCGAGTCAGGCCGACGCGCTCGCCGAGCAGGACTTCGACGCGGACGTGCTCGACGAGGACCTCCCCGGGTCCTTCGGGGCGTCGCTCTCCCAGATGCACACCCGCCTGGAGGCGCTCATCACGGACCTCGACGAGGCCAGAGAGAGCGCCGAGCAGACGCGTGCAGAAGCCGAGGAGGCGCGCCGCGAGTCCGAACGCCTGACCGAGCGGCTGGAGGCGCGGGCGGCCGAGTACAGCGACGAGATGGCGGCTGCCGCGGCCGGCGACCTGACTCGGCGCCTCGACGAGGACGCCGACAGCGAGCCGATGCGGGCGATTGCTGCGGCGTTCAACGACATGATGGACGACGTGGAGGCGACGCTCTCCCAGGTTCGGTCAATCGCGGACGCCGTCGACCGGGCGAGCACCGACGTCTCCACGAGCTCCGCGGAGATGCGGAACGCGAGCGACCAGGTCAGCGAGTCCGTCCAGGACATCTCGGCGGACGCGGACCAGCAGCGCGACCGCCTCGGCACGGTCGGCGACGAAATCACGTCGCTGTCCGCGACCGTCGAGGAGATCGCGGCGAGCGCCGACGACGTCGCCGCGACCGTCGACGAGGCCGCGACCGAGAGCGAGCGCGGCCGGGCGCTCGGCGAGGACGCGGTCGCCGAACTCGAACGCATCGAGGCGACCGCCGACAGCGCGGTCGAACGGGTCAACGCCCTCGAAGAGGCCGTGGACGCCATCGGCGAGGTGACGGGCGTCATCACGGACATCGCGGAGCAGACGAACATGCTCGCGCTGAACGCGAACATCGAGGCCGCCCGCGCCGACAAGAGCGGCGACGGCTTCGCCGTCGTCGCCGACGAGGTCAAGGACCTCGCCGACGAGACCAAGGAGTCCGCCGCCGAGATTGAGGCGCTCGTCGGAGACGTCCAGCGGGACGTCGAGGCGACCGTCGGTGACATGGCGGAACTCGGCGAGCGCGTCGACGCCGGCAGCGAGACCATCGAGGCCGCGCTGTCCGCGCTCGACGACATCGGCGGCCAGGTCGAGGCGGCGAACGCGAGCGTGCAGTCCATCAGCGAGGCGACCGACGAGCAGGCCGCCTCCACGGAGGAGGTCGTGACGATGACCGACGAGGTCGAGGAGCTCAGCGAGCGCACCGCGACGGAGGCCCAGCAGGTGTCGGCGGCCGCCGAGGAGCAGGCCGCCTCCGTCTCCGAGGTCGCCGGTCTCGCGGACGAACTCGACGACCAGGTCACGGACCTCAACGACCTGCTCGCGCAGTTCGAGACCCGGGAGGAACTCGCCGAGAGCGACCACACCGGTGGTGACGGCGAGCCGACCGACGACGTGCTGCCGGGTGACGACTCCGACTCGGCGGCAGCCGACGGCGGCGCACTCGCGGACGACGACGACCCGGACGCGGCGACGGACGGCGGCTTCGAGTTCCGCTGACGGCGGGTCGCCGAACTCTTTTCCTCGTGGGCGCGTAGGCCGAGTATGGTCAACGAGGACGTCCGGTCGACGGCCGAGGACATCGCGGAGATGGAGATTCGGGGGGCTGCGACCATCGCACGGGCCGCCGCCGACGCGCTCGAATCCCAGGCGCGAGCCAGCGAGGCGAGCGACCCCGAGTCGTTCCGCGCGGAGATGCGCGAAGCGGCTCGCCACCTCCGCGACACCCGGCCGACGGCCGTGAGCCTCCCGAACTCGCTCCGGTACGTCCTCCGGAACCTGGAGGGGGAGACGGTGACGGCGCTGCGGGCGTCCACGGTGGACGCCGCCGAGTCGTTCCGCGGCCAGCTCGACCGCGCACAGGACGACCTCGGCGAAATCGGCGCGAACCGGCTGCGGGACGGCGACGTGGTGATGACCCACTGCCACTCGACGGACGCACTGGCCTGTGTCAAGGCCGCCGTCGACGACGGCAAGCACATCGAGGCCGTCGTCAAGGAGACCCGGCCGCGCAAGCAGGGCCACATCACGGCCGAACAGCTCCGCGAGTGGGGCGTGCCGGTGACGGTGATCGTGGACAACGCCGGCCGCCGGTACCTCGACGAGGTCGACCACGTGCTCGTCGGCGCGGACTCCATCGCCGCCGACGGCTCCGTCATCAACAAGGTCGGGACGAGCATGCTCGCCGTCTCCGCCCGCGAGCGCGGCGTCCCGGTGATGGTCGCCGCGCAGACGCTGAAGCTCCACCCGGACACCCTCACCGGCCACACGGTCGAAATCGAGATGCGCGACGAGACCGAGGTGCTGTCGGACGCCGACCGCGAGCGGCTCGGCGACCCGGACGTCGAGAACCCCGCGTTCGACGTGACGCCGCCGCGCTACGTCGACGCCATCGTCACCGAGCACGGCCAGTTCCCGCCCGAGAGCATCGTCACGCTGATGCGGGAGCTCTACGGCGACGGCACGACCGAACCCTGGACCGAGGACTGACCGCCACCGCCACTGGTCTGCGAAGGACAACACTTTCCTCGCGAGCCCGACGCCACCCCGTATGAACGCTGTCGCGCTCTCCGGCGTGCTCCCGAGCGGGTTCGCGCTCCCGCCGCTGCCCTACCTCGTCGCCGTCGCGGCCGCCACGCTCGCGGTGGTCGCCGGACTCCGCCGCGACCGCCCCGCCGTCAGCACGCGGGTCGTGCTCGCGCTCGCGCCGTGGATGGTGCTCGGGTCGAGTCTCTACGTCTGCTACCAGCTCGCGCTGTTCCCGGACGCCGCCGAGCCCCTCTTCGGCTCCCCCATCGTCTACGTGACGACGTTCGTCGTCGCGGGCGCGACGTGGCTGGTCGCTCGGCGGGCCGGCCCGTCGCTCCCCACCGCCTCGGTGCTCGCGGCCGTCGGCTCCCTGCTCGCCGTCCCCGCCATCGGTGCCGCGCTCTACCGGGGCTGGACCGAGCAGACGCTGACGCTCCCGTGGCCGCTCGCGGCCGTCGCCGCCGCCGCCGTTCTCACTGCCGCGACGTGGGCCGTCGTCGCCCGCGTCCGCCCCGACGACGCCGCGACGGTCGGCGCGGCCGGCGTCCTCGCGGTCTTCGGGCACGCGCTCGACGCCACCTCCACCGCCGTCGGCATCGACGCTCTCGGCTACGGCGAGCAGACGCCGCTGTCGGCCGCCATCATCGAGTTCGCCGCCGGCCTCCCGACCGAGCCGCTGCTCGGCACCGGCTGGCTGTTCGTCCTCGTGAAGCTCGGGCTCGCGGCCGCCGTCGTCGCCCTGCTCGCCGACTACGTCCGCGAGCTCCCCAGCGAGGGCAACGTCCTGCTCGGCGTCGTCGCGGCCGTCGGGCTCGGCCCCGGCGCCCACAACGTCGTGCTGTTCGTCGCCGCGAACCCCGCGGGCTTCTAGGCCGGGGCGACCCCGCAGGACTTTAGCCGCGGCGGCGGCTCGGCGGTGGTATGGTCAGAGTCGTCGCCGCCGGCCACGTCAACTGGGACGTCACGCTCCGCGTGGACGACCTCCCCGAGCCGGACGGGGAGGCCGAGATCGTCTCCCAGTTGCGCTCGGGCGGCGGCAGCGCCGCGAACGTCGCCGTCGCGCTCGCGGGCTTCGACGTCGAGACGGGGCTCGTCGGCAGCGTCGGCGACGACGAGCACGGACTGCTCGCGCAGCGCGAACTGCAGGACGCCGGCGTCGACCTCGACGGCCTCCGCGTCGTCGACGGCCTGGAGACGAGCGTGAAGTACCTCGTCGTCGACGGCGACGGCGAAGTGATGGTCCTGGGCAACGACGGCGCCAACGAGGCCGTCGGGCCGGACGACGTGGACCCGGACGTCGTCGCGGGCTGCGACCACCTCCACCTCACCAGCCAGCGCCCCGCGACCGCCGACCGGCTCGCCGAACTCGCCGACGACGCCGGCGCCACGGTCTCCTTCGACCCGGGTCGTCGGCTCGGCGCCCGGGACTTCTCCGCGGCCCTCGACCGCACCGACGTGCTGTTCGTCAACGACAACGAGGCCGAGGCCGTCCTGGACGAGGACGCCGCCTACCCCGGGTCGGACTTCAGCGACCGCGTCGTCGTCGTCAAGCACGGGTCGGAGGGCGCCACCGTCCACTCGCCGTCGGCGTCGTACAGCCACCCCGGGTTCGACATCGAGCCCGTCGACACGACCGGCGCCGGTGACGCCTTCGCGGCGGGGTTCGTCGCCGTCCTGCTGGAGGACGGCGACCACGAGCGCGCCGTCGAGTTCGCGAACGCCTGCGGCGCGCTCGCCGCCCAGCACGAGGGCGCGCGCACCGCGCCGACGCGGCCCGAAGTCCGGTCGTTCCTCGACGGCCAGTTCTAGACCGGGCACAGACCTTTCGTGGTTCGCCGGGTACGACCGGTATGAGTCTGCTCGCCGCCTACCCCGACCGGGTGCTCGCGTTCGACGACGGAACGCTGTCGACTGACTTCGAGGGCGACGTGCAGTGCGTCGGCGACGGCCCGCACGGCGTCTACGTCGGCGCGAGCGACGGCGTCTACCACCGGCGCGCGGCCGGTGACTGGGAGCAGGTCGCGGCCGTCGGCGACGTGACGAGCGTGACCGTCGCCGAGTCCGGCGTCTGGGTCGGAACGGAACCGAGCGCCGTCTACCACGCGCCCGAGGGCGCGTCCTTCGAGCAGTGCGCGCCCCTGACCGACCTGCCGTCGAGCGGCGACTGGGCGTTCCCGCCGCGGCCGTCGACCCACCACGTGCGCTGGCTGGAGTGGACGCCGGACCGGCTCTACGCCGCCGTCGAAGCGGGGGCGCTCCTCCGCAGCGAGGACGGCGGCGACTCGTGGCGCGACCGCGTGCCGACCGGCCCGCTCGACACGCACTCGATGGCGACCCACCACGAGCGCCCGGACCTCGCGTACGCGGCCGCAGGCGACGGCTTCTACGTCACCGAGGACGGTGGCGACAGCTGGCAGACCGCCGAGGACGGCCTCGACCGGACGTACTGCTGGAGTGTCGCCTGCGACCCGACCGACCCCGGCGCGCTGCTCGTCTCCGCGGCCCACGGCGCGCGGAGCGCACACACCTTCGAGACCGCCGACAGCGCCGTGTTCCGCCGCGGTCGGGAGGCCGAATCCTGGACGCGCTGCGAAGGGCTGCCGAGCCCCGAAGGGCTGCTGCGCGCCGAACTCGCGACCACGGGCGAGCCGGGCGGCGCCGTGGCCGCCACGAACCACGGCGTCTACCGGACCGACGACTGGGGCGGGTCCTGGGCGCGCCTGACCGGCGACTGGCCGGCCGCACTGGAGGACGCGACGCCGCGGGGCGTCGTCGTGCGTTGAGCGCGGCGGTGTCCGTCGCCGTCGCGTCTCGCTGAGCGCGGCGGTGTCCGTCGCCGTCGCGTCTCGCTGAGCCCGGCGGTGTCGGTAACCGTCGCGTCTCGCCGAGCGCGGCGGCAGTCGTCTCGGTGGCCGCGATATCCACGTCTTTTTCTCGGCGACCGCCGAAGCCGGGGGCATGGCAAAGCAGCCGCACCTGCTCGTCGACGAGGGTGACGTCCACGACATCGCGCTCATCCCCGGCGACCCGGGCCGCGTCGACCGCATCGCCGGCCACTGCGACGACAGCGAGGTCGTCGCCGAGAACCGCGAGTACAAGGTCGTCAACGCCACCTACGACGGCGTCGACCTCACCATCAGCTCCACCGGCATCGGCTGCCCGAGCGCCGCCATCGCCGTCGAGGAGCTCGCGAAGGTCGGCGTGGAGACGTTCATCCGCGTCGGCACCATCGGCGGCCTCCAGACCGACGTGGAGGTCGGCGACATGATCGTCGCGACCGGCGCCGCGAAGGAGGAGGGCACGAGCAAGCGCTACGAGTCCCCGGTCTACCCGGCCGTCCCGGACTACGACGTGCTCACGAGCCTCGTGGACTCGGCCGAGGCGAACGACGAGGAGGTCCACGTCGGCCCCATCGTGAGCGACGACGCGTTCTACAACGAGAGCGACGAGTACGTCGGTGACTGGGAGGACGCCGGCCTGCTGGGCATCGAGATGGAGGCCGCCACCGTGTTCTCGCTGGCGCGCCGCCGCGGCCTCGCCGCGGGCGCCATCTGTACCGCCGACGGCAACCTCGTCGCCGGCAACCAGAAGGGCGCCGACAGCGACGACGAGCTCCCGGAGAAGGCGAAGGACAACGTCGCGCGCGCCATCGACATCGCGCTCGACTCGGTCGCCGAACTGAAACGCGCCTGAGTCGGCGCCGCGCGCTGTTCTCGACCCGGACGACTACGAGCAGACGACGTGGTCGCGCCGTCGCGTCACGCGCCCCGGTGGTGTCCCAGCGGTCACTCGTCGCGGGTGGCGATGGTCTCCGCGACGAGCCGCCGCATCCCTCGCTGGAGCCGCGAGGACACCGCCTGCCGGCTGACGCCGAGTTCCTCCGCGATGTCGCCCTGGGTCGCGGCTCGCGGCGAGTCGAAGTAGCCGTTGGCGTACGCCAGCTCGATCGCGTGGTGCTGGCCGTCGGTGAGGTCGTACCCGCGGTCGCCGTCATCAGCCGACAGTTCGTGGAGCTGTGTGAGTTCGATTGGCACGTCGTGGGTCCGGCAGTACGTCTGGAACGAGGAGAGGTCGTCGCGTTCGCTGGCGCGCACCTCGAACGTCCAGCGGTCCTCGCTACCGATGCCGGACAGCAGGTCGACGCCCGTCTCGACGATGGCGGTCAGGACGCTCTCGTAGTCGAGGTTCCAGTCGACGCGGACGATGAAGTCGTCGTCGACCTCGTCGACGAGCGTCACGTCGTCGATGCCGGCGTCCTCGGAGAGGTCCGTGGTGAGGTCGCCCGCGTCCCCGCCGTGAATCCAGAGGTAGGGGACGACCGCCTCGGCCGTCGGCACGACCCGGTCCAGTTCGATGGTGGCCCCCGACAGCTGTTCGAAGACGGCGGTCAGCGGGAAGTCGGACTGGTCGACGGTGAACGACGCCTCGATTGCCATGTCCGACGAGTACGTGGTCCGCGTCCTTCAGTGAGGCGGCGACCGATGCCGAAACATCCATACGGGGCGGCCGCCGACTCGCCGGACGTGTTCCCCGAGCTCCGACGCCGGCTCGCGGCCGCGCGGCGCCGCGCCGTGCGCGTCGAACGGCGCGAACTCCGTCATCTCCGGCGGTGGCTGGAGACGACGTCGAACCTCCTGCACGTCTCCGTGCTGCTGTTCGTGCCGCTGCTCGTCGGGCTCGTGACGCTGCTGTCGAACAGTGTCGAAGCCGTCTCCTTCCTCCTCTTCCCGCCGCTCGCGTCGGGCGCGTACACGCTGTTCTCTGACCCCGAGGGCCAGTACTCGGACCCCTTGCGGTTCGTCGGCGGGCTGACGGTCGGCGCGCTCTGCGGGTGGGCGGCCGTCGAAGTGACCGCGACCTACCTCTACGGCGTCCCGACGGTCGCGCTCGGTGCGGACGCGGGCGCGGCAGCCCTCGGCATCCTCCTGACGGGCGCAGTGACGTGGGCGCTGGGCCTGGAACTCCCGACGGCGTACTCCACGGCGCTGCTCGCGCTCATCACCGGAACCGCCCAGTTCGAGTACGTCGTGGGGGTCGCGCTCTCCTCGTCGCTGGTCGCCGTCGTGTTCAGTGTCTGGCGCTCCGAGGTCTACCAGGAGCGCGCCCGGTACCTCTACCACACGACGGAAGTCGACGACCACGTCGTCGTGCCGATGCGCGGCGAGTACGCCGAGAAGTCGGCGATGCTGGGCGCGCGAATCGCCGCCGCGCACGACGCCGGGAAGGTGGTGTTGCTCCACATCGTCGACGACGCGGAGGTCGCGGCCGCCGAGCGCGACGCCGTCGAGAACGGGGACAGCCCCGACTACGTCGAGGACGCCGAGTCGGTCGCGGAGGCCGAGGCCGCGGACACCGCGTCGCGCCGCCTCGAGGCGCAGGCCGCGAACATCGAGACGAAGGTCGGCGTCCCCTGCGACGTCGTGGTCGCGGTCGCCGACGGCAGCCACGCGAAGGCCGTGATGTCGACGGCCGACGAGACGAACTGCGACCTCGTCGTGACGCCGTTCGAGCGCGACGACGACGGCAGCCTGGCGGGGTTCGTCCGGACGCTGCTCGGCAGCGACCTCGACGTGGTCGCCCTCCGGGCGGCCTCCGAGCGCACGCGCTGGAAGCGAATCATGGTGCCCGTGCGCGGCGCGTCCGACGTCGCACACGCGATGCTGGACTACGCCAGCCGGCTCGCCGGCCGCGACGGCTCCGTGAGCGTCTGTTCGTGCATCGACGTGGAGCGCGAACGCCGGCGGACGGAGTCGATGCTCGCGAACCTCTCGGAGACGGTCGAGGCGCGCTGCGAGACGCGCGTCTCGCGGTCGACCGTCGAGGAGTTCGTCCAGCGCAACGACACCCACTACGACCTCGTGTTCCTCGGCGCGAGTACGGACCGGTCGGCCGCCTCGAAGTTCGTCTCCCGGCCGACCTACGAGCGCCTGCAGGACATCGAGACGGACGTCGCGCTCGTCCACACCGGGTGAGTGGGCGGCGCCGCAGTCACAGCGGTGAGTCCGTCTGCGGGACGACGACGTACCCGGCCGCGACCAGGAGCGTGCCGACCGCGAGCGCGGCGACCGCCGACTCGCGGTGGTAGTACCCGGGGAGGGCGACCAACTGAGCCGCGCCCGCCGCGAGCAGGAGGGCACCGAGTACCGTTCTCGGGGTCACGCTCGGACGCACCGGACACTGGACAAAGAAACTGGCGGCGGTCGTCGCCGGGGAGCTATTCGAGGTCGTCGAGGACGTCTTCGGCCTCCTGCTCGGCGGTCCGGTCGCCGAGCGCGGAGCGCGCGAGCAGTCGGCCGCCGATGACCGCGGGGCTGATGACGGTGTTCGCGCCCGCGCGCCGGAGTTTCGCCTCGTTCTCTTGCTCGGTGGCGGCGGCGACGACGCGGACGTCGGGGTGGTTCTCGCGGACCGTCAACACGACCAGGGCGTCCTCGCCGTCGTCGCTGGTCGCCGTCACGACGGCGCGGGCGCGGTCGACGCGAGCCCGAACCAGGGCCTCGTCGTCGGCCGGGTCGGCGGCGAGCACGTCCACGCCGCGCTCGCGGAGCTCCGAGGCACTCTGTTCGTCGGTGGTGAGCACGACGAACCGCCGGCCGCTCGTCGCGAGTTCGGTCAGAATCGGTTCCGTCAGGTCGCCGTAGCCCGCGACGACCACGTGGCCGTCGAGGGACTCGAGGTCGCTCTGTGTCATGCGTCCGAGTGCGCTCGCGAACCGGGCTTCGAGGGCGGGGCCGAGCAGCGCGCCGAGTGCGATGGCGAAACTCGCCGTGCCGAGGACGACCACGGACAGCGAGAACAGCCGGGCCTCCTGGGTCGTCGGCGTGAGGTCGCCGTAGCCGACGGTGCTGGACGTGACCAGCGTGTAGTAGAAGGCGTCGAGCATCGTCGAGACGCTCTCGAAGCCGCGGTCGCCACGCAGCGCGTACGTGCCGATGGTGCCGTAGGCCTGCACGCCGGCGAGCGCGCCGCCGGCGGCGAGCTGGCTCGTGGACAGCGAGATTGGCTCGTCGAAGCGGCCACGGGCGACGGCCAGCACGGGAATCGCGACGACGGAGAGCACGACCAGCGGCACGGAGTACGCCGTCGCCTGCACGAGGCCCTGGACGGCGGTCACGGGCAGCAGGACGAGCGTGGAGTACCACGCGGCCCGCAGTCCGCGGCGCAGCCCGAACGCGCTCATCGCGATGAGGAACCCCGTGAGCGAGCCAGTGAATCCCGCCGTCTGACTGACGGGGACCGGGACGTAGCGCGCGACCGGCCCGAAGTTCGCGGCGGGGTCGACGATGCCGAGGATGCCCGTGGCGACGGACAGCGCCGCGACGACGAGCGTCAACGCCACCGCTACGCGACCGGTCACTCGCTCGACGCCCGGCAGGTCCATACCCCTACGCCGGAGGCGCCGGGGCTTAAGGCCGGCGGCGTCCGGTCGTCGCCGGCGTCGGTAGGGTTTTGACGACAGCGCGACTGGCCGGGTGTATGACTGCGCTCCCCGTGCAGGTGTTGCACGGCATCTATCTCGGGCTGCTGGCGGGCGTCGTGCCGGCGGTGGTCGCGTTCGGTCTCGGGTTCCTGTTCCGGTACGTCGTCGGGCTGACGGTGCCCGCGTTCGGTGTCGTCGTGCTCGGCGTCGCGCTCGCCGGCGTGAACGGCGGGCTGCTGGCGTTCGCGGACCCGACGATTACGCAGGCGGCGAACTCGGCGACGCTCGTGGTCGCGCTGCTGGTCGTCCTGATGCTGACACTGTACACGCACGCCGTCGGCGACCGGCTGGGCGCGGACCTGCCGCGACGCATCACGCTCCGGGGGCTGCGGGACCGCACGCTACACGCCGACGTGGTCAACCTCGTCGGCGGCCGCAGCGAAGTCACGGTCCGGGTCGTCGGGAGCGTCCGGGACGTGGAGGGCTACCCGCCGCTGCCGGAGCCGCTGCGCGCCGAGCTTCGCGCGGTGGCGTGGCAGTTCCCGGGCGACCTCCGGCTCTCCGAGCTGGAGGAACGGGTGGCCGACCGGCTGCGGTCGGAGTTCGACCTCCAGGAGGTGTCGGTGTCCGTCGACGAGCGCGGCCGCGCGAACGTGGCCGCGGCGCCGCCCGCCGCCGGCGTCTCGAAGCGCACGCCGCCGGGGACGCGGGCGGTGTCCGTGGAGACGCTGGTGCCGACGGGGATGGCCCGCGGCGACGAGGTGGCAGTGCTGCTGGACGACGACCGCATCGAGGGGACGGTGGTGTCGGCGCGCTCGGACGGCGAGTCGTCTCCCCAGCCCGCGCCGGAGCCGGCGTCCGACGACAGCCACGAGGACGACACGCCGGTCGCGCCGTCGGCGCCCACGACGACCGGCGGCGACGGTCGCGTGACGGTCGCCGTGAGCCGGACTGGCGCCGACCGACTGCTCGAAACCGACGGCGCGCCCGTCGTCGTCCAGGCCCGGGGGACGGGCCGCGAGTACGAGCTCCTGGGCGTGCTGCGGCGCGCCGGCCAGCGCGTCCGGCGGCTCACGCTCGGCGAGAACGACCCGCTCGGCGTTGCGGCGTCGCCGGCCGGCGTTCGCGAGGAGTACGGCGTCGCGGTGCTGGCGGTCCGCGACGGCGGGAGCTGGCGTATCGCGCCCGAGACCGACCGGACGCTCGCGGCCGGCGACGAGCTGTTCGTCGCCGGGTCGCGGGGCGACATCGAGCGGCTCGCGGGGGTGGTGGCGTGACGACGCTCGCGACGGTCGTGGAGGGGCTGCCGACGCAGTCCGCTATCGAGGTCGCCGCGGTCGTCATCGCTGCGAGTGGTGTCGTCGCCGTGCTCGCGGCGGCGTTCCGGTGGTACTTCCGCCAGCGGATTCCGTTCGGCGTGGCGCTGCTGGTCGACGCCACGGTCGTGACGCTGTACCTCAACACCCGGGTGGCGCTCGGGCAAGCCATCACGGGAAGTACGGGGCCGCTGGAGCCGCTCGTAGTGGCGTTCAACCTCGCGGCGTTCGCGGTCGCCGGCGCGCTCGCGGTGCCGGGCATCCGGGCCGGGGACCGCCTGGGCGTGCTGGTGCTGGGCGCGACGGACACCCGCGAGCTGGCGTCCGACGTGGGCGGGTTCGTGCAGAGCGTGGGGCGAGCCATCGCCGTCGACCTCCCCGACGACATCGGCGACATCGAGGGCTACGACCCGGTCTCCGATGGCGTGAAGTCCGAGCTCGCGGGGAAGACGCTCGTGTTCCCGCGGCGGCTCACCGTCGACCAGCTCCGGGAGCGCGTGACCGCCCGGCTGAAAGACGACTACGACGTCGGGTACGTGGACGTTGAACTCGACGCGGACGGGACGGTGTCGTACCTCGCGCTCGGCCGCCGGGTCGCCGGCATCGGACCGACGCTGCCGCCCGGGACGGCCGCGGTCGCGGCCCGCGCCGACCCGCCGTTCGCCGCCAGCTCGGGCGACCTCGTGCAGGTGTGGTCTGTCACGGACGACGCCCGCGACCGGGTCGCCACCGCCGAGATTCGGGGCGTCCACGGCGACGCGGTGACGCTGGCCGTGGACGACGCCGACGCACAGCGGGTCGCTGGCGGCGACTTCCGGCTGGCGACGCTGCCGAGAGAGCCCGGTGCCGACCACCAGTTCGCGGCGCTGCTCCGGGGCGCCGACGAGACGATGACGGTCGTCGGCGTGGCCGCGGGCAGCGACCTCGACGGCGCGACCGTCGGTGACGCGGCGGGCGTCGTGGTCGCGGTGCGGTCGAACGGGAGCGTCGACTCGATACCGGACCGTTCGCGGACGCTCGCGGCGGGCGACACCGTGTACGCGGTCGTGCGACCGGACGCCGCTCGCCGACTGGAGACCGCGGCGGCCGCGCCGGAGACCACCGACGCCCCGTAGCACCTATGTCCGGCGACCGACGAGGGGACGGCATGGAGTGGCAGTTGTTCGCAGACCTCTCGGACGTAGCTGGCGACGACCGCGTCGCGGTCGAGGTGCCCGAGGGCGGCACCGTCGGAGACGCGCTGGACGCGCTGCTCGACGCGCGCCCGGCGCTCGGCGACCGCGTGCTCGCCGCCGACGGCAGCCTGCACAGCCACGTGAACGTCCTCGTGAACGGCGAGAACGTCCGGACCGAGGGCGAAGGCATGGACACGCCGGTCGGCCCCGGGGACGAGCTGGCGATTTTCCCGCCCGTCAGCGGCGGCTGATGCGCGAACTCGCCCACCGGGGGTTCGCCGGCGTCGCCCCCGAGAACACGCTCGCCGCGGTCGCGGCGGCCGCCGAGCGCGCGGACGGAGTCGAGGTGGACGTCCAGCCGGCCAGCGACGGCACCCCGGTCGTCTTCCACGACCACCGGCTCGACGACGGCGGCGAGTCGCGGGGCGTCACGGACGCCACGGGGTTCGTCTGGGACGCGAGCCCCGCCGCGCTCCGCGAGGCCGACGTGCTGGGTTCGGGCGAGGGCGTCCCGGAGCTCGCCGAGGTGGCAGCGGCGGTTCCGGCCGACACGGTCCTCCACGTCGAGCTGAAGTCGCCCGGCGTCGAGACCACCATCGGCGGGTCCGGCCCCGGCGAGTTGCGCTGGCGGCCGTTCGTCGAGCGCGTCGCGGCCGCCCTCGGAGCCGCCGACGCGCCGGTCGTGTTCTCCTCGTTCTTCGACGGCGCGCTCGCTGCCGCCCGCGAGGCCGCACCGGGGGTTCCGCGCGCGGCGCTCTGTCTGGACGGCGACCGGGGCCTCGACCGGGCGCGCGAGTTCGGCTGTGCGGCCATCCACCCGCCGGTCGACGCGGTGGACGCGTCGCTGGTGGAGCGCGCACACGGCCAGAACTGCGCAGTGAACGTCTGGACGGTCGAGACCTGGCGGGAGGCTTTGCAGTGTCGCGACGCGGGCGCCGACGGCGTCATCACCGACTACCCGGGCGTCACGGAGTTCGCAGAAACGGCGGAGGGCCGCCCCGACTACGAGCGGTAGTCGGCGGTGAGGTCGGCGGCCATCACGAAGTCGGGCTCGTCGCCGATTTCGGTGCGGGTGACGGCGACGTCGCTGACCATCGATACGTCCTCGGGCAGCAGGACGCGCGTGCGGTCGGCGCCGACGCTCGCGGCGTCCCGCGCGACGGCCGCCAGCAGGTCCTCGGCGGCGTCCCGGTCCGTCCAGCCGGCGACCCCGTACTCCGCCCACGTCCGCTCGACGCCCTCGTCGTCCTCGCGCTCGTAGGTGCGAGTGCGGAACGTGAACCCCTCGGTTCCGGTCGATTCGTCCTGGACGACGAGCAGGCCGTCCCGGTCGTCGCGGGCCCCGGCCAGCCGGTCGCGGGTGAGTTCGGCGAGCGCCCACGACTCCTCGGTGTGCAGCGCCAGCCCCCGGAGTTCGTCGCGCGCGTCGCTGTCCTGCCAGAACCGCCAGGCGGCGTTCACGTCGTCTGTGACCTCGCGGCGCGGCGAGGCGGACGCGTCGGGCGTCGGGTGGACCCACCGGAACTCGGTCGCTGGCGCGAACCCGGCGGCCCGGGAGTGCCCGAGCCCCATCACGTTCCAGGAGAACACCATGTTGCGGGCGACCGTCGCGCCGTGCTCGCGCGCCCAGTCGAAGCCCGCGTGAACGAGTTCGAGGCCGACGCCGGACCCGCGGTAGTCGGGGTTCGCGCGCATCCCCTGGGCCCACGCCTCGTGTTCGGAGAGCCGGACGAACTGGACGAGGCCCGCGATGTCGTCGCCGGTGTCCGCGACGAACGTGCGCTGGGACTCGTCGTCGCTCTCCACCCAGTCCTCGAAGATGTGCGGGATGTAGTCGCCGTCCTCGCGGCGGTCCGACCACGTGTCGCTCGTGAACGCCACCACGTCCTCGTAGTCGTCTAGTTCGGCCTGCCGGACGGTGAGTTCCAGGCTCATGTCCACGGCCGGGACTGCGCGGTCAGTTCGCCCGCGAGCGACTCGCCCATCGCCGCGTCGGGGTCGTCGCTGTTCGCGAGCGCCCACATCAGTTTGACCTTCGCCGTCCCCGGCAGGGTGTCGCCGGCCTCCACGACGCCGGCGTCGAGCAGGTCCCGGCCGGTGTCGTAGACGCGGTCGCAGACGCGGCCCTCGATGCACTGGCTCGTCATCACGACGGTCGTCCCGTCGTCGACGAGGTCCGCGACGGTGTCCACGAAGTCGGTGTGGACGTGCCCGAGACCGGTGCCCTCGACGACGACGCCGTCTTTGCCCTCGCAGACCGCGAAGAACGCCTCGTCCATGCCGGGCGTGAACTTCACCAGTTCGACGTCCGGGTCCAGGCTGGCGTCGAGGTCGAGGTCGGTCGCACCGCGCTCGGCGTGCTCCTCCGTGAACTCGACACCCCGGGGCTCGCCGGCGGCGTCCTCGCTGGCCTCGTCGTAGTCGACGTAGCCCAGCGGCTCGGCGCCCACCGTCTCGAAGGCGTCCCGGCGGCTCGTGTGGTTCTTCCGCACCCGGGTGCCGCGGTGGAGCGCACACCGGTCGTCGCTCTCGGAGGCGTGCATGCAGACCATGACCTCGGCGGCGTCGGACTTGGCGGCCTCCACCGCGCTCACGGCGTTCATCACGTTGTCCGAGGACGGGCGGTCGGCGGACCGCTGGCTGCCCGTGAACACGACCGGGACGGGCGTGTCGAGCATGAAGGAGAGCGCGCTCGCGGAGAACTGCATCGTGTCCGTGCCGTGCATCACGACGACGCCGTCCGCGCCCGCCTCGATCTCCTCGTGGACGGCCTCGGCGAGCTCCCGCCAGATGGACGGCTCCATGTTCTCCGAGAGGATGTTCGCGACGACGCGGCCCCGGTAGTTCGCGCGGCCCGCGAGGTCCGGCACCGCGCGCAGCACGTCCTCGGCGTCGAACTGGGCGGTGACCGCGCCCGTCCGGTAGTCGACGGTCGACGCGATGGTGCCGCCGGTCGAGATGAGCGCGACGGTGGGCAGGTCGTCGTCGAACTCGACGGCCGAACTCGCGCCCTCGTCGCCGTCCTCGTCGACGTCGAAGACGCCCGCCTCGAGGACCTCTACGTCGGCCGCGTCGGCGTCGACGCCCACGTTGTACCCCGAGTCGAGTTTCACGACGAGGTGGTCGGGCGACGTCGACGGCAACAACACGCCCTCGTGGGTCAGGCCGTCGCGCTCGACGCGCACGCGGTCCCCAGCGTCTGCTGTCATACGCCGGAGTACCGGACCGCCGGAGGAAAAGGTTGCTACTCGGGGATGCGGTACTCGTCGCCGTCCGGGGTCAGCACGTCGCGGTCGGCGAGCGTCTCCAGGACCCCCTCCACGAGCGGCTCGGGGGCCTCCAGGCGGTCCGCGACTCCGGACGGCGTCCGGGTGCCGTCGGCGACGGCCGCCAGCACGTCGGCGTACAGCCGGTCGGGGCCCTCGCCGATGGTGTCCGCGAGCTCCGCCTGGACGTCCGCCAGCCGGCCCTGCACCCAGCGCTGGGCCAGCGAGAGCTCCCGTTCGAGGTCCTTCAGCTCGTCGAGCTTCCCGGCGAGGTCGCCGACGTCGTCGTCGGCGTGGCGCTCCTCGACGCGCACGGAGACGTACTGGCAGCGCGTCAAATCGAGGTCCGCGCTCGCCGGGTACGCGGACTTCGCGCCGAAGTCGAACGGCGACAGCTGGACTTCGAGGCGGAGGTTCTCGGCGATGTTGAAGTACTTCCGCCGCTGGTCGTCGGTCCGGGATTCGACGAGGCCCGCCTCCTCGAGCTGGCGGAGGTGGTCGATGACGGCCTTCGGACTCACACCGATGTACTCGGATATCTCGGTGACGTAACAGGGCTTGCGCGCGAGCAACCGGAGGATGCGACGGCGGTTCTCGTTGCCGAGCAGGTCCAGCAGTGCCCCGGAGTCCATTCTATCTCGTGGTTGACGGTCAGCGCTGAAAAGGGTGTCTGCTCGGTGGAAATGCGGTACGGCTTAAACCTTCGGCGACGCACTTATCAGTGAGTGCGTTAGAGGATGTCATGCATGTTCGAGGCGTTCTCCAGCGGCTACTACCTCGGACGGCTGTACGTCGAACCCGCCGAGACCGACCGCGCCGCGATGAACCGGTCCCAGCACGAGCGGGTCAACGAACAGCTGTACGCGACAGACGACGGAATATCCCGCACCGACCTCCCCCTCGTGATGAAACTCGGGGAGGCACACCTCGCGGTAGACGGCGAGGAGAACGTCCCACGGCGAACACTCGCCGTGCCCGCCGACCTCCTGGAGGGACTGAGCGTGGACAATCCGCCGACGCTCGCCGAGGTGCTGCTGGCGAAGCGCGACCACGCCGCCCGCCTCCTGGACATCGGCGCGGTGTAACTCCGCTTGACGGCCCCGGTCCGGACACAATGCCTTTACTCGCGGGCGTCCCCCGTCCGTCCATGCTGGACGACATCCTCGGGCGCACCGAACTCAAGGAGCGCATCGAGGACCTCGAGGCCGAGAAGGAGTCGCTGGCGAGCCAGCTGGCGGCCGAGGAGGAGCGCCGCAGCGAGGCGAGCCGCAGACGCCAGGAGGCCGAGCGCCGCGTGAACGAACTGGAGGACAAGGTCACGGAACTCGAAGACCGCCTGGACCGCACCGAGGGCGAGGACGCCGGTCCCGAGTTCCGGGAGCGAGTCGAACTCCGGGGCCGCCGCCGGGGGCGCGTGCTCTCGCTGCTGGAGAGCGTCCGGGCGGGCGAGGAGGGCGTCCTGACGGCGTACGTTCCCGACGAGCCGCCCGATGCGGTCCGGGAGGCGCTCGGCGAGCGCGCGCCGCTCGTGGCGCGGGCGGCGCCGTGTCTCGTCGTGCGCGACCAGGAGGGAGTCGTCTCCGTGGCGCTGCGCCCGCCGAACCCGCCCGAGGAGGCGTTCTGCGAGTACGGCGAGGGGGCGCAAATCGACCGGGAGTGGTTCGAGCCGTCGGGTCGGTACGCGCTCGCCGTCGTGCGCGCGGACCTCTTCGCGGTGGGCCTCTACGAGGGCCACGCGACCGACCAGACGGAGGCCGCGAACAGCGCGAGCGGGGAGCGTCGCGACCGGCGAGCCGTGGAGCGCGAGTCGTTCGAGGGGTTCGAGAGCGACGTGAAAAGCGACCACTCGAAGGGCGGGTTCTCGCAGTCGCGCTTCGAGCGCATCCGCGACGACCAGATCCGGGACCACGTCGAGAAGTGCCAGGCCGCGCTCGCGGACGTGGACGCCGACCGGGTCTTCGTGGTCGGTCAGGAGACGCTGCTCGGGGAGTTCGACGCGGACGCGACCGCCGCCGTGGACGCGACGGGTGACCCCGAGGACGCGCTCGCGGACGCTCACGAGGACTTCTGGGCCGTGCCGCTGTCGCTGCTGTAGGCTACAGGCGGTAGGTCCGCTTCCGGACCGCGCCGCAGCGCGGGCAGACGTGGCTGTAGTGAATCTGGCTGCCGTCCGTCGTCGACCGCCACCGGCCGTCCTCGTCCTCGTAGCCGCAGGAAGAGCAGGTCATGTCCACGCGCTCGTAGCGACTGCGGAGTCGATCCAGCGCGGTCACGCCTCGTTCGTCCGTCGCCATGGTGGTCGGTACGCTGCGAACCACCAAAACTGTGTGGGTCGTTCACAGGTAACGTGGCCCCGGCCTTGCCCACTGCATCAGCTTTACGACGGCCGAGAGCGACCGGTTCGCCATGAACGTCGCCTTGCTCGCCCACGAGCAGTTCCCGGACCGCGCGAAGACGGCGGTCGGTGTGCTGCGGTACGCCGACTACGACGTCGTCGCCGTCCTCGACCGCGACACCGCCGGCAGCCGGGTCGCCGACCACGTCCCCGACGTGCAGGACGCACCGGTCGTCGCGTCGATGGCCGACGTCGAGGCGGACGTCGACGCGCTCGTCGTCGGCATCGCGCCCATCGGCGGCGGCTTCGAGGAGTCGTGGCGGTCAGACGTCCGGACGGCGCTCGAACGCGGCGCCGACGTGTACGCCGGCCTCCACTACTTCCTCGCCGAGGACGACGAGTTCGCGGCGCTCGCGGACGAGCACGGCTGCGTGCTCTGGGACGTCCGGAACCCACCCGAGGACATCGGCGTCGCGGACGGCACCGCCGGCGGCGTCGACGCCACCGTCGTCACCACGGTCGGCACCGACTGCTCGGTCGGGAAGATGACTGCCACCCGAGAGCTCTACGAGGACGCCCGGGAGCAGGGCATGGACGCCGCGTTCGTCGCGACCGGCCAGACCGGCATCCTCATCGAAGGCGAGGGCGTGCCCGTCGACCGCGTCGTCTCGGACTTCGCCGCCGGCGCCGTCGAGGGGATGGTCGTCGACGCCGCCGAAGACCACGACTACGTGTTCGTGGAGGGCCAGGGCAGCATCATCCACCCGGCGTACTCGGGCGTGACCGCGAGCATCGTCCACGGGTCGATGCCCGACCACCTCGTGCTCTGCCACGAAGTCGGTCGGGAGACGGTCCACGGCTACGACCAGGCCATCCCGCCGGTCGAGTCCTTCCCCGGGCGCTACGAGCAGTTCGCCGGCCCGGTCAGTGACAGCGACGTGGTCGGCGGGATGCTGAACACCCGGAGCGTCGACGGCGACGCGGCCGCCCGCGACGCCGTCGCCGAGTTCGCCGACACCATCGGCGCGCCCGCCGACGACCCGGTCCGGTTCGGCACCGAGGCCGTCCTGGAGGCGATTCGATGAGGACCGAGTTCGAGCGCCGCGAGTTCGAACTCGAACACCCCTTCACCATCGCCCGCGGGACCCAGGAGACCGCGGCGAACGTCGTGGTGAGGGTCCACGACGAGGACGGACACACGGGTGTCGGCGGCGCGGCGCCCGCCGCCCACTACGGCGAGACCGCCGGGACAGTCGAGGCCGTGCTGCCGGCGCTGCTGGACGTCGTCGAGCGGGTCGACGACCCGGAGAATCTCGCTAGAATCGAGGCGGGCATGAGGGACGTCGTCCGGGACAACCCCGCGGCCCGCGCCGCGGTCTCCATCGCCTGCCACGACCTCGCCGCGAAGCGCGCCGGCCTGCCCCTCTACCAGTACTGGGGGCTGGACCCCGCGAACACCCTGGACAGCTCCTACACCGTCGGTATCGACGACGTCGAGACGATGCGCGAGAAGACCAGACAGGCCGTCGACGCCGGCTACGGCACGCTGAAGGTCAAACTCGGGACGCCGCGGGACGAGGAACTGCTGTCGACGGTGCGGGAGGCCGCGCCCGACGCGACCATCCGCGTCGACGCCAACGAGGCCTGGAGCCCCCGCGAGGCCGTCCGGAACGTCGAGTGGGTCGCGGACTACGGCGTCGAGTTCGTCGAACAGCCCGTCCCCGCCGAGGACCCCGAGGGCCTGCGGTTCGTCTACGAGCGCGCCGCACTCCCCATCGCCGCCGACGAGTCCTGCGTCACTGCCAGCGACGTGCCACAGATTGCGGACAAGTGCGACATCGCGAACCTCAAGCTGATGAAGACCGGCGGGCTGCGCGAAGCGAAGCGGCTGATTCACGCCGCGAAGGCGCACGGGCTGGAGGTGATGTGTGGCTGCATGATAGAGTCGAACGCCAGCATCGCGGCGGCCGCGCACCTCGCGCCGCTGCTGGACTACGCCGACCTCGACGGCTCGCTACTGCTCGCCGACGACGACTTCGACGGCGTCCCGCTGCCCGCCGGCCACGTCGACCTGCAGGCCGTCGCCCGGCCCGGGACTGCCGCACGAGAGTAACGGCCTCGCGACTGCCGGACGCGAACAGCGGCCCCGCGGCTGGCGCCCGAGAGTCGTCGCCGAAGCGCCGAGCCGCGGGCTGGGACGTGTGGATTGCTGCTCCGATTCCGCGCGGCGCGGGAGCTACGGAGCGTAGTTGTAGTGATAGTAAAGAGTCGGCCGTCGTCAGAGACGACGGGCGGCGGCGTTACTCGTTACGGACGAGGTTCGTCGCGCGCGGACCCTTCGGGGACGATTCGATGTCGAACTCGACTTCCTGACCCTCCTCGAGGTCCGGACCGCCGACGTCTTCCATGTGGAAGAAAACGTCCTCGTCGTCGTCGACGTCGTCTGCATCAGTCGAAATGAAACCGTAGCCGCCCGTGTCGTTGAAGAAGTCAACCTTACCTTCTGCCATTGCAAACAACCGTAGGGCCGGTTCGGGGATAAGGGTTGCGAGTGTCGCGGTACCACGGGCTGTGATTGGGCGAGTAGCCCCGCGGACGACCGACTGTGGTCCGCTGTCGCCCGTTCGTCGGTACTAACTCCGGCTCAGCGCCCCGTCTCTCTGTCAGTCTGTGTCAGGCACGCGGGAGTGCCGGGCGAGCCCGTGGAGCGGCCGCGGCGGCCGGGGCGTCCGAAGCAGTCGCACAGTCTCAACAGGCTTATGGAGCCCTCCCGGCGAAGCAACTGTGTAATGAGTTCGGTCACTGTGACGCTGCCGGACGGGTCCACGCTCGACGTGGAGTCCGGCGCGACGGTCGAGGACGTAGCGTACGAAATTGGGGCTGGCCTCGGCCGTGACACAGTCGCGGGGAAGATAGACCACGAGCTGGTGGCCAAGGAGCAGCCAATCACCGAGGACTGCGAGATCGAGATCGTCACCGACCAGAGCGACGAGTACCTGGACGCGCTCCGGCACACGGCCGCCCACGTGCTCGCGCAGGCCATCCTCCGACACCACCCCGACGCGAAGCTCACCATCGGTCCGTACACCGACGAGGGCTTCTACTACGACGTGGCGAACGTCGAACTGGACGCCGACGACCTCGACGAGATTCAGGCCGAGGCCGAGTCCATCATCGACGAGGACCTCGACGTGGAGCGCGTCGAGGTCGCCCGCGAGGACGCCGAAGCCGCGTACGAGGACAACGAGTTCAAGCGCGAGATTCTGGAGACGGAAGCCGCTGGCGGCGACACCGTGAGCTTCTACGAGCAGGGCGAGTTCGAGGACCTCTGCCGCGGCCCGCACGTCGACTCGACGGGCGAGATCGGCGGCTTCGAGGTGCTGGAGACCTCCGCCGCGTACTGGCGCGGCGACGAGGAGCGGGAGACCCTCACGCGCGTGTACGGGACGGCGTTCCCGTCCGAGAGCGAACTCGACGACTACCTCGAGCGCCGGGAGGAAGCCCAGGAGCGCGACCACCGCAAGCTCGGCCGGGAGATGGACCTGTTCTCCATCCCGGACGTCACCGGTCCCGGGCTCCCGCTGTATCACCCGAACGGGAAGACGGTGCTCCGGGAGCTCTCCGAGTTCGTCCACGGCCTGAACCGCGAGATGGGCTACGAGGAGGTCGAGACGCCACACCTGTTCCGCACGGAGCTGTGGAAGCAGTCCGGGCACTACGACAACTACGTCGACGACATGTTCCTCCTCGACGTGAACGACGAGGAGTACGGCCTGAAGCCGATGAACTGCCCGGGCCACGCCACCATCTTCAACCAGGGGTCGTGGAGCTACCGCGACCTCCCCGTGCGGTACTTCGAGGACGGCAAGGTCTACCGGAAAGAGCAGCGCGGCGAGCTCTCGGGGCTCTCTCGGGTGTGGGCGTTCACCATCGACGACGGCCACGTGTTCGCGCGCGCCGACCAGATTGAGGAGGAGGTCCGGCGGCTGATGGACACCATCACCGAGGTCTTGGACACCTTCGACCTCGACTACGAGGTCGCGCTCGCGACGCGCCCGGAGAAGTCCGTGGGCAGCGACGACATCTGGGAGCAGTCCGAGAACCAGCTCCGGGAGGTGCTCGACCAGCAGGGCGTCGACTACGACGTCGAGCCCGGCGACGGCGCGTTCTACGGCCCCAAAATCGACTTCGGGTTCTCCGACGCACTCGGCCGGTCGTGGGACGGCCCGACGGTCCAGTTGGACTTCAACATGCCCGACCGCTTCGACCTGGAGTACACGGGCTCGGACAACGACGCCCACCAGCCGGTGATGATTCACCGCGCGCTCTACGGCAGCTACGAGCGGTTCTTCATGGTGCTCATCGAGCACTACAACGGCCGCTTCCCGACGTGGCTGGCGCCCGAGCAGGTGCGCATCCTCCCGGTGACGGACGACAACCTCGGGTACGCCCACCGCGTGAAGAACGAACTCGACGGTTACCGCGTGGAGGTCGAGGACCGCGACTGGACGGTCGGCCGGAAGATCCAGCAGGCCCACGACGACAACGTCCCGTACATGCTCGTACTCGGCGACGACGAGGAGGACGCCGGGACGGTCTCCGTGCGCGACCGCCAGGAGCGCGAGCAGAAGGACGTCGCACTCGAGGACTTCCTCTCGCACCTCGACAGCGAGGTCGACGGGAAGCGAACCGCACCCGACTTCCTCGACTAGCTGGTCGGCGCGGGCGCCGGTCGGCCTCGCCGCCGGCACGTGCGTGGCGTTCTTGTGGCTGTACTCGGCCCGATAGCGTGAGCAACGGGGACGGCGACGCTGTTACCGATTCTGGGGCCGTCGGCGTACGTGCTCGCCGCCCTACTCGCTGTAGTCGCGGTCCAGGTCGCTGTCGGTCGCGTGGTCCGTCTCGCGGAGGACGAACGCGCCGATGGACAGCGTGCGTTTCGTGACGGTGACGATGCGGACGATGTACGACAGCAACACGAGGAACGGCAGCACGGCGACGGTGGCGGCGGCGCTCACGACGAGCAGTGCGTGGTTGACGCCGAGCGTCGTCCCCGGATATCGGGCCGGGTCGAACAGCAGGAGCGCCGCGATGGAGACGACGAGCGCGGGGACGGCGGCGTACAGCAACACCCGAGAGAGCTCCGAGAGCTCCCACTGGAAGTACAGCGTCTTGAAGTGTTCGCGCGCCGGCCCGAACAGGCGCAGCGTCTCCAGGAGGTCGTCGAGGGCCCCGTTCGCGCGCTCGGAGAGGGCGTCGCCGTGGTCGGCACGCAAGCGCTCGCCGGCGTAGATCTTCCACGAGTAGTTGTAGTCCAGGGCCGCCCGCAGCACGTCGAACGTCCCGAACTCCGAGCCGTCGAGCTTCGCGACGACCGTGTCTGCGTTCCGCGCGAGGTTGTCGGTGTACGTCGCTACGGCGTCGCCCGCGTCGCCGTCCGGAGCGGCGTCCCGCAGCCGTTCGGCCTGCTCGCTGGTGGCCGCGACGAGCGTGCGCAGGAACGCCGACGGCTCCGTCGGCGCGACGTCCACGCCGATGGCGTCCGCGGCGTCCGACCGGAACGAGACCGCGCCCTCCATGCGGTCGCGCTGGTCGCCGACGGACCCGAGCTCCTGGGAGAGCACGAGCTGGCTGAGCGTCAACACGAGCGTGACGCCCGTGATGGTCGCGCCGACGAGCGCGTTGAACAGCGTCTCGTGGGGGTCGCCGGCAGTCAGCAGGGCGTACGCCGACGACGGGAGCAGCGTTCCGGCGGCGACGAGGGAAACGAACACGACGGCGAGCAGGCCGGCAGTGACCACGCGGCGGTCGGCCTCCATCGCCAGCCAGACGCGGCGGCTGTCCCGCGAGCCGCGTTCGCTCATCTCGTCGCTCGGCTGGTCGTCCGGCATTCGTCGAGGCGTACGACGGCCGCCGGGATAACGGTACGTGCGGGACGCCGGCCGCCGCGGAGGCGGGACCGATAACTGCGGGGAACGCGAACCAGACGGTATGCGACAGGAGACGGTGCTCGTGCCGGGCGCCAGGGACGTCGAAGCGACGCTGGACGAACCCGACGACGGAGAACCGTCGGCGTGCGTGGTGGCGTGCCCGCCACACCCGCAGCACCGCGGCCACCGGGGCGACGCGCGGCTGGAAGCCGTCTCGGAGTACGTCGTCGACGCGGGCGTCGCGTGCCTGCGCTTCGACTACGGCGACTGGGACGAGGGGCTGGGCGAGCGCGAGGACGCCCGGAACGCACTCCGCTGGGCCGCCGACCGCTACGACACCGTCGGCGTCTTCGGGTTCAGCTTCGGCGGCTCGATCGCCGCGCTCGCCGCCGCGACGACCGAGGTCGAACTGTGCGCGGTGTCGCTGCTCGCACCCGCGGCGGAGCTGCCCGCGGGCCTCGACGCCGCCGCCGCGCTCGCGGACGTGCCCGCGCCGCTCCAGGTGCTGTACGCGACCCGCGACGACACGGCGGACTGGGAGCCGGTCGTCGACGCGGCTCGCGGTTTCGACTGCGAACTCGTGGAGCTCGACAGCGACCACTTCTTCGTCGGGAAACTCGACACGGTCGCCGAGACGGTCGGACCGTTCCTCCTGGACGCCTGCTAGGCGACGCCGGGGTCGAACTGACCGTTCGTGGGGTATCGGTTCCCACCCGCGACGGGCGTCCCGAAACGGTTTTTGCTCGGCCTGCCGGACGGTCAGTATGCCGACGGAGACCGGATACGACCCCTCGCTCGGGAGCAAGTTCGTGTTCGTGACTGGCGGCGTGATGTCGGGCCTGGGGAAGGGCATCACGGCTGCGAGTCTCGGACGACTGCTCTCGAACGCGGGCTTCGACGTTACTGCGGTGAAGATTGACCCGTACCTGAACGTGGACGCGGGCACGATGAACCCCTACCAGCACGGCGAGGTGTACGTGCTGAAAGACGGTGGCGAGGTCGACCTCGACCTCGGGAACTACGAGCGGTTCCTCGACGAGGACATGACCTCCGACCACAACGTCACCACGGGGAAGGTCTACCAGAACGTCATCGAGCGCGAGCGCGCCGGTGACTACCTCGGGAAGACCGTCCAGATAATCCCCCACGTCACCGACGACATCAAGCGCCGCATCCGCGAGGCGGCCGAGGGCAGCGACGTCTGCCTCGTGGAGGTCGGCGGCACGGTCGGCGACATCGAGGGGATGCCGTTCCTCGAAGCCCTCCGCCAGTTCAGCCACGAGGAAGACGACGAGGACATCCTGTTCACGCACGTCACGCTCGTGCCGTACTCGAAGAACGGCGAGCAGAAGACCAAGCCAACCCAGCACTCCGTGAAGGAACTCCGGTCGATCGGTCTCCAGCCGGACATCCTCGTGGGGCGCTGCGAGAACCGCCTCGACCCGGACGTCAAGGAGAAAATCGCGCTGTTCTGTGACGTGCCGACCGACGCCGTGTTCTCGAACCCGGACGTGGAGGACGTCTACCACGTGCCGCTGACCGTCGAGGAGGAGGGGCTCGACGAGTACGTGATGGAGCGGTTCGGGCTCGCCGACGACGCGCTCCCCGCCGAGGAGCGTTCGACCGAGTGGCGCGACCTCGTCACGCGGGAACGCACCGGTGAGGTGGACATCGCGCTCGTCGGCAAGTACGCCCTCGAAGACGCATACATGAGCATCCACGAGGCGCTCAAGCACGCCGGCCTGGAGGCTGGCGTGGACGTGAACGTGCTCTGGGTGGACTCCGAGGAGATGCGCGACCACCACGAGGACCGCATCGAGCAGGCCGACGGCATCGTCGTGCCCGGCGGCTTCGGCTCCCGCGGCACCGAGGGCAAGATCGAGGCGATTCGGTACGCCCGCGAGCACGACGTGCCGTTCCTCGGGCTCTGCCTGGGCTTCCAGCTCGCAGTCGTGGAGTACGCGCGCAACGTCCTCGGGATGGAGGGCGCCCACTCCACGGAGATCGACGACGAGACGCCGTACCCCGTCATCGACCTGCTGCCCGAGCAGTACGACCTCGAAGACCTCGGCGGGACGATGCGGCTCGGCGCTCACGAGACCGACATCGAGCCCGGGACGCTCGCCGCCGACCTCTACGGCGGCACGTCCTGCACGGAGCGGCACCGCCACCGGTACGAGGTCAACCCCGAGTACATCGACGACCTCACGACGGACGGCCTGACGTTCTCCGGGGAGGCCGGCAACCGCATGGAGATCGTGGAGTACGACGACCACCCGTTCTTCTTCGGGACGCAGTTCCACCCCGAGTACCGGTCGCGGCCGACCCGCGCAAGCCCGCCGTTCGTCGGGCTGCTGGACGCCGTGCTCGAACGCGCCGACGTGGACCCGGCCGCCGACCGCGAGCCGGAGGTGACGAACTGATGGTGGACGTCGACGCCTTCGTCGAGGACGCCCGCGAGGAGATTCGCGAGGAACTCGGCGACGAGACGGCCATCATCGCGCTGTCGGGCGGGGTCGACTCCTCGACGGCCGCCGCGCTCGCCTACGAGGCGGTCGGCGACCAGCTCGTCCCGGTCTACGTGGACACCGGCCTGATGCGGAAGGGCGAGACAGACGAGATTCGGGAGGTCTTCGACTACATGGACAGCCTCCGCGTCGTGGAGGCCCAGGCCCGGTTCTTCGACGAGCTCGCGGGCGTCACGGACCCCGAGGAGAAGCGCCACCGCATCGGCGAGCAGTTCATCCGGGAGTTCGAGACGGTCGCCGAGGAGGTCGGTGCCACCCAGCTCGTGCAGGGCACCATCTACCCGGACCGCATCGAGAGCGAGGGCACCATCAAGAGCCACCACAACGTCGGCGGGCTGCCCGAGCGCGTCGGCTTCGACGGCATCGTGGAGCCGATGCGCGACCTCTACAAGGACGAGGTCCGGGAGGTCGCGCGCCACCTCGGCCTCGAAGAGATTATCAGCGAGCGCATGCCGTTCCCCGGCCCCGGGCTCGCCGTGCGCGTCGTCGGCGAGGTCACGCCCGAGAAGGTCGAGGTCTGCCGGGAGGCGACCCACATCGTCGAGGAGGAGCTCGAGGAGTACGAGCCCTGGCAGGCGTTCGCCGCCGTGCTCGGCCGCGCCACGGGCGTCAAGGGCGACAACCGCGTCCACGGCCACGTCGTCGCCGTGCGCTCCGTCGAGTCACGCGACGGCATGACCGCCCGCGCCCAGGAACTGGAGTGGGAGACCCTCCAGCGCCTGCAGTCCCGCATCGCCGGCACCATCGACGAGGTGTCGCGGGTGGTCTACGACGTGACTCACAAGCCGCCCGCGACCATCGAGTACGAGTAACGCGCTTCTCGGACTCGGCAGGTTCTTCAGCCAGCCGCCCCGACGCTGGGGTATGCACGCAATCGTCGTCGGAGCTGCGGACGCCGACATCGCCGACGCGCTCGAAGCCGGGGGCGTCGACGTGACTCGTCTCGAGGGCGTGGCGTCCGGCGAGCGACTCGAGGACGCCGGCGCCGCGGACGCCGACCTGCTGGTCGTCGTCGACGTCGCCGAAGCCACCGCGGTGCCCGTCGCCCGCGAACTGAACCCCGACCTCCGCACCGTCGCGTACACCGGCGACGGCGTCCCCGAGTTCGTCAAGGGCGTCCTCGACCTCACGGTCGACCCCGCCCTCCTGGACGCCACCGCCGTCGCGGAAGAACTGGTCGCGTAACGAACCTTTTTGCGCATTCGTTTCGAAGTGTTCCAGCGTGAAACACCGAGCCCTCCCCGTAGTCGCGCTCGTCGCGCTCGCCGCGCTCGCCGGCTGCGCGACTGCGCCCGTGCAGCAGCCGTCAGACGCGACCGCGACGCCCGCGGCTTCGCCCACAGACGAGCCGTCGACCCCTCAGGCCGACCGCGTGACAGTCTCCGAACTCGGTGCGACGCTCGAGGGCGTGAACGCGACCGAAGTCTGGCATCGCGTGGGAACTATCGTCGACGTCGAGTTGCCGTCGCCACCGGACGTGGTCGTCCGCACGAGAGACCCCGGCTACAGCCACACCCCGAGCGAGTTCCGGCAGTCGATGGGCGCGGAGCGCTACGCGGGCAGCACCGACATTCCCGCCGGGCGGTACGACCCATCGGGCACAGTCGTCATCAAGCGCACGCCGAACTCGACCGCCGCGGAAATCGAGTCGGTCCTCGCCCACGAGTTCGCGCACGCGCTCCAGTACGAGCACCTGAAGCCACAGTTCCCGCACGGCGACGGGCTCGCCGAGCAGACCGTTATCGAGGGGTCGGCCGAATACGTCGAGTGGCGGTACGCAGCCGAGTACGGCTCCTACGACTCGGAGCAGCGGTACCAGCGGAGCCACTCAGAGGGGGCCGAGATCGGCAAACTCTTCAACGCGCCCTACTCCCAGGGCGCGCAGTGGGTTCGGAACCACAGCGACCCGGACGCGCCGCTCGAATCGGCGTTCGAGCGCCACCCGACCACCGCCGAGCAGGTGCTCCACGGCCTCGCGCCGGGAAGCGAACCGCCACGGCCCCTCGCAGCCGACGGGGAGAGTGGTGCCACCGGGCTCTTCGTGACCGGCGAGCGACGCGGTGAAGCCGAGTTGCGCTTCCTCCTGGAGTACGGCCTCTCGAGTCAGCGAGCGGAGCGAGCGGCCGCCGGGTGGGGCGACGACCGCCGGCTGTGGTTCTCGAACGACTCCGGAAACGGCTACGCGTGGGCGGTTCGGTGGGACTCGCCCGACGAGGCCCGTGAGTTCGAGGCCCTGTTCGCCGACTACCGCGCGAACGCCTCCGAGCCGCTGGCGCTCCGGTCGGTCGGCGACGAGACGACCGTCGTGCTGTCGGGTCGCGAGGCCTTCGTGCGGAACGCGACCGTCTCGGGAACCGCGGGGAACGTCACCGTGGCGGCCGGAGACTGAAGGCGCTCGCCGCCGTCTCACCGGTATGGCACTCGACCGCTATCCGGACGTCGACCCCGACGAGGGCGAGGTCGTCACCGAGGAACTGTTCGTCAGCGAGGACGCGCTCGTGAAGGCGTTCGCGCTCGGCCCCGGCGCCGAAGTCGAACCCCACGAGCACACCGACCAGACCAACGCCTTCCACGTGCTCTCGGGCGAAGTCGTCGTCGTGCAGGGCGACGACGAGGAGACGGTGACGGCGCCGGGCGTGGTCGTCCACGAGCGCGGCGTCCCGCACGGCGCCCGCAACGACTCGGACGCCGTGGCGGTGTTCACGGCGACGATGGCACCGATGGGGTGACTACCGCCCGACTTCGACGCTCGTGTAGAGGAACCAGACGCCGAGAGCGCCGAGCAGGGGGACGACGGCGGCCGCGATAGCCATGGCGGCGGCCCACGTGATCGGCCGCGGGCTGTGCGCGCTGGCGTCCCGGTAGATGCCGACGGTCGGAATCCCGACCAGCAGGACGCCAACGATGACGAACATCGAGAGCATCTCGGCCTGTGGGCTCGCGAGGAGGGCCAGCGGCATACGTTCCGGTGTCCGGGCTGGGACAAACGCTTTCCGGTCACAGCGAGAGCGCGAGCGGGCGGCCGGGCCGCGCGTCCTCGGGGTCGTCGACGGCCGCCGAGAACGGGCTGACGTGCTCCCAGCAGACGAACGTCTCGACCCGGCCGGGCTCGTAGAGGAAGTAGTCGGCGGGCTTCGAGCAGCGGTCGCACACGGGGTCGCCGCCGCAGTCGTCGAGTGCCGCCGACAGCGCTGCCGCCGCGTCACGGTCGGGGCCGGGGTCGCTGTGACGCGACGCGTCACTCGCCCCGTCGCTGTCGCCGGGCGCGTCGTCGCTCGCTGGCGACATCTACGCCGGAATACGGCGCTCTACGGTTTAAACTTCGTCCCGACGCGACCCCAAGCTGTAACTCGGCGCGCGCGCTCCCGCCGTACATGGACGCGAACCGAGCGGCGCGTCGGACCGCCGCGTCGCTACCACTCGACGGACTCGCCGGCCGCCTCGACGGCGGCGTCGTCGCGCCGACCGAGGCGGGGTACGCGGACGCGCGCCGCGTCTGGAACGGCACGGTCAACGAGTACCCGGTCGCCGTGGCGTACTGCGAGTCGATACCGGACGTCGCCGCCAGCGTCGCGTTCGCCCGCGAGCACGGCGTCGACGTCTCGGTGCGCGGCGGCGGGCACGGCGTCGCCGGCAGCGCCGTCGCCTCGGGGTCGCTGGTCGTGGACTGCTCGCGCATGAACTGGGTGACCGTCGACCCCGACGACCGCACCGCGCGCGTCGGCCCGGGGGCCACGTGGGCGGAGTTCGACCGGGCGACGCAGTCGTTCGGCCTGGCGACGCCCGGCGGCGTCGTCTCCGAGACGGGCGTGGCCGGACTCACGCTCGGCGGCGGAACGGGCTACCTCTCGCCGAAACACGGCTTCACGGCGGACAACCTCCGCGCCGTCGACGTCGTCACCGGCACCGGGGAACGCGTGACGGCGGCCGCCGACCGCCACGATGACCTGTTCTGGGCCGCCCGTGGCGGCGGCACCCCGGGCGTCGTCACGGCTTTCGAGTTCGACCTCCACCCGCTGGCCCACGACGTGCTGTACGCCGAGTCGTGGCTGCCCGCCGACCGGGCGCCCGAGGCGCTCCGCGAGTTCCGGGCGTACCAGGAGACCGCGCCCGACGAGGCCTGCGTGTCCCCGTACTACGCCTTCGTTCCCGAGACGGCGGCGTTCCCAACCGACCGCCACGGCGACCTCGCGCTCGTGCTCGCCGGGGCCTACACCGGCGACCCAGCCGACGGCCGGCGGGAGTTCGAGTGGCTGCGCGACCGCGACGACGCCGTCGCCGAGACCTGCGAGGCGATGCCGTACACGGACCTCCAGACGATGATGGACGACGACTTCCCGACGGGGCGCCGGTACTACTGGAAGTCCGTCCCGGTCAAGACGCTCACCGACGACGCCATCGAGACGCTGCAGGACGCTGCCACGGCGACACCGTCGCCGCTGTCGACCGTCGTCGTCTGGCCGATGCACGGCGCCGTCGGGCGAGTCCCCGCCGACGAGACGCCGCTGGCCGGCCGGGACGCCGGCGTCGTCCTGAACGTCGAGGCCGCGTGGGACGACCCGACCGCCACCAGCGAGAACGTCCGCTGGGTGCGCGAGACCTGTGACACACTCCGTGACGCCGCGGCGCTGCCGGGGGCCCTCCCGAACTTTGCGGGCGGCGAGGACCCCGACGCCGCCGACGTGTACGCCGCTGACGCCGACCGACTGCGGGCCGTCCGCTCCCGGTACGACCCGGACGGCGTGTTCACCTACGAGCGGGACTGACGGCTACTCCCGCAGCCGGCCGAGCACCGGAATCTCCTCGAGGCGGTCCTCGTCGAGTGCGCTCCAGTCGATGCCCGCGGGCTTGCCGCCCTCGTACTCGGTCTCGACGGTCCGTTCGGGCGTGACCACGAGGTCCATCGGCACGTCGTGGGCGCCGGTCGGGACGGCGTCGTCGACGACCTGTCGATCGTGGACGGTGGTGACGGTGGTCGTGTCGTCGTCGACGCGCCCGAACTCCCGGAGGAGCGCGAACTCCAGGTCGCTGTACCCCTCGCCCTTCCCGACGCGCTCGCCGCGCTCGGTGACGGCGACGCTCCCCGAGACCACGAGGTCGATCGGGTCGACGTCCTCGGGGCCGACGGGCTCGCCGTACTCGCCGATGCCGGAGACGGTCGTCGCCGCGTCGACGTCGTCGACGGCCGCCGGGTCGATGCGGAGGAAACAGGCCTCGTCTCGGAGCCGAGGCACGGCGGCGTAGAGCGTCTTGCCGGCGCGCAGCGCCGCGCGCCGAACCGGGAGCTGGGGGGCGTCGGGGTTCGCCTTCACGGTGTCCGCCCGCTGCCACGCCTCGGTGCCGGTGAGCCGGTCGGCGGCCTCACTCGCTCCCGCGAAGTTCGGGATGCGGCCGTGGGGCGGGAACGGGAACCGGGCGACGCCACTCGCTTCGAGGTCGTCCCAGACGCGCTCGCGGAGCGCCTGCTTGTCGGTCACGGCTGCTCGTCGCCGTCGCCGCCCCGGTTCGCCAGCCCGACGAGGTGCGATATCTCGGGGAGGATGACGTCCTCGGTCCCGAGCCGTGTGGCGTGCTCGCTGCCCGGGAGACAGAAGACGAGCGTGTCCTCGACGACGCCGGCGGTCGCCCGCGACCCGACGACTCTCGTCCCGATGTCATCGAAAGAGAGTCGACGGAACAGCTCCCCGAAGCCCGGGAGTTCCTTGTCGAACAGCGGCCGGGCGGCGTCGACAGTGACGTCGTCCGGAGTGACGCCGGTGCCACCCGTGGTGACGACGACGTCGACGTCGTCGCGGCCGAGGAGGTTGTCGACGGCGCCCTGCACGCGGTCGTAGCTGTCCGTGACGAGCTCCCGGGTGACGACTTCGTGGCCGTCGGCCTCGAACGCGTCGACGATCGCGTCCCCGCCCGGGTCGTCGTCCAGCGACCGCGTCGAGGACACCGTCAGCACCGCCACGCCGGCGGCGTCGGCGTCGTGGTCGTGGTGGTCGTGGTCGGTGTGTGTCTCCTCGCCGTGGTCGTGGTCAGTGTCCGTCTGCTCGTCGTGGTCGCCGTCCGTCGGCTCGTCGCCGTCGTCGGGCGGTTCGTCGTCCTCGTCGCTGCTGCGGCGCGTGTCTCTCGACTGGAAGTCGACCATGGCGGGAGTAGGGAGGCCGGCGGCAAAAGCGTAGACCCCACAGTTTTGGTCGGCCGCCCCGAGTCGTCGCGCATGGACGCAGTCACGTTCGACGGCCACGGCGACACCGACGTCGTCGGCTACGGTGAGGTCCCGGACCCCGAGGTCGGGCGGGACGAGGTACTGGTAGACGTGAAAGCGGGCGCGCTCAACCACCTCGACGTGTGGACGCGCCGCGGAATGCCCGGCCTCGACCTGGAGATGCCCCACGTGCCGGGCAGCGACGGCGCGGGCGTCGTCACGGAAGTCGGGGCGGACGTCACTCGCTTCTCGGCGGGCGACCGCGTCGCGCTCTCGGCGGGCGTCTCCTGCGGGCACTGTGAGTTCTGTCGGAACGGCGAGTATCCGCTTTGCGCCTCGTTCCACGTCATCGGCGAGCACGTCCCCGGCGTCCACAGCGAGTACACCGCGATTCCGGCCGACAACCTCGTCCCGGTGCCCGACCACGTCGACTGGGAGACGGCGGCGGCCGCGCCGCTGGTGTTCCAGACGGCGTGGCGGATGCTGAACACGCGGGCGGACGTCTCGCCCGGCGAGTCCGTGCTCGTCCTGGGGGCGAGCGGCGGCGTCGGCCACGCCGCCGTCCAGATTGCCGACCACGCCGGCGCGGAGGTGTACGCGACGGCGAGCACCGAGGAGAAACTCCGGTACGCCGAGGAACTCGGCGCCGACCACGCCATCAACTACGAGGAGGCGGACTTCGCCGACGAGATTCGCGCGGAGACCGGCAAGCGCGGCGTCGACGTCGTCGTCGACCACGTCGGCGAGGCGACCTGGGACGACTCACTGAAGTCGCTCGCGAAGGGCGGCCGGCTCGTCACGTGTGGCGCGACCACCGGCGGCCGGCCGGAGACCCACGTCCAGCGCGTGTTCTGGAACCAGTTGGACATCCTCGGGTCGACGATGGCGACCCCCGGCGAGGCCGACGACGCCCTCGAACTGGTGTGGGACGGCACCTTCGACGTCCGCGTCCGGGACGTGTTGCCGATGAGCGAGTCGGCGCGCGCCCACGAACTGCTGGAGAACCGGGAGGGCTTTGGGAAGGTAGTGGTTAGACCCGACAGCGAACTCGACTGATGGTCCAGCCCCACGAACCCCAGGAGGCCGCCGGTACAGACGACATGAGCAAGCGGTCCCAGTGGCTACTTGTCGCCGTCCTCGCGCTCTGCGGGCTGGCGGCGCCGGCGTTCATCTACTGGGCGGGCCCCGGGAGCTTCGGGCTCGGGTTCCGCGACACCTACCTCACGATTCCGATGATTCCCGCGGTTCTCCTGGGGCTCGTCGGCGTCTGGACCGCGATTCGGGGCTGACGAGTTCGCCCCGGGACGTGTCGCCGTGACAGACGGACGAACGACTCAGGAGGGGCGCCGTGTCACAACCGCCCATGAGCGACCTCCGCGGCGAGAACCGCCGGCTCTGGAACGAGTGGAGCGACGACTTCCAGGCCATCTGGAACGCGGACACGGCCGACGGCGACCTCCACGAGACGCTGTTCCGCGTCCCGCAGAGCGTCCGCTTCTGGGCGGTCGCGGCGTAGTCGTTCAGCGCACGGCGACCGTCTGGCGCTCGAACGTCTCGCCCGTCCACAGCCACGCGTCCAGCGTCGGCGGCCGAGCCGCCAGCGACACCACGAGGTAGACGTGGTCCGGCCAGCGCGCGTGTTCGCGGTCGGTCGCGCTCGGGTGGCTCGGCCCCGACGGGTGGGAGTGATAAAACCCGACGACTTCCCGGCCGGTCGCCTCCGCCTCGTCGAACACCGCGAGCGTCGTCTCGGGGTCGAGTTCGTACCGCAGTCGGGGCGCGTCCGCGACGTTCGGCACGCGGCGAACAGCCGTCACGCGCCGACCGACGCCGCCGTTCTCGCGCTCGACGCGCTCGCCGACGAACGCCCCGCAGGCTTCGAGCGGCGCGTCCGCTCGCGCGTGGTCGAGCACGGCGTCGTAGGCGGCGCGCGTGAGGACGAACACGGCTCCGCGTTCGCGGCCAGCACTGAAAAATCGGCGGGTCGGGGGGCCGGCTCGTTACTCGCGCTCGCCGTCCGGGACCGGGTCGGCGTCGCCCTCGAAGTCCCGCCGCATCGCGATCTCGAACCACGGACACAGCCGGAGCTGGCGGTAGTACCGGGGGTTCTCGTAGAGGTCCTCGTAGTCGACCCACATCGCGCCGCCGACCTCCTCGGGGTCGCGGTCGAAGCTCGTGTCGTGGAGCGTCGCCTGCAGGACGGCACAGACCTCCCACTCCAGGCCCTGGTCGAGGTACCGGCGCTTGTACTCGAAGCGGTCCGTGACCTCCAGGTCGCCGTACTGGTCGGGCGTGATGCCGAGTTCCTCCTCGAGGCGCTCGCGAGTGGCGTCCTTCTGGCTCTGGTCCTCGACGGGGTGGCTGGCGACGGTGCCGTCCCAGTACGTGTCCCAGAGGCGCTTGCGTTCGGCGCGCTGCGCGAGCAGGATGCGGCCGTCCTCGTCGAACAGCAGACAGGTGAACGCGCGGTGGCGGACGCCGTCGCCGGTGTGGGCGTCGAGGCGGTTGGCCAGCCCCTCGCGCTCGTCGAAGGCGTCGACCGCGACGACGGCCTGCTCGGCGTTCTCGGCGGTCTCGTCGTCCCGTTCGGACTCCACGGGGACGCTCGGCTCGGTCTCGCTCATGTCCTCACGGACGACCACCCTGCCTAATAGCGCTTCGACTCACCCGAGCTTCTCGTCGAGAATCAGCCGCGTGCGCGTGGAGACGACCGACTCCTGCTCGCGGGCTTTCGTCATCAGGTCGTTGACGCCGCCGGTGTCCGCGGCGTCGACGACGAGCACGATGTCGTCCTCGCCGGAGACCTGCCAGACGTGGTCGACGGCGTCCCACTCGACCATGTGGTCGCCGACTTCGTTCGTGTCGGCGTCCATCGCGACCCCGATTTCGAGCATCGCCTTGACGTTCCCGGTGGAGGTGGCGACCGTGAACCGCTCGATGACCTCGTCCTCGACGAGCTGGTCGACGCGGTTCCGGACGGTGCCCTCGCTGACGTCGATGTCCTCGGCGATCTCGGTGTACGGCGTGCGGGCGTCTCGTCGGAGCGCGTCCAGAATCTGGCGGTCGACGTCGTCCATACCCACCGTTGTGGCACCCACACAAAAAGGATTGCGAAAATCGTAACTCAGCTTCGAAAGGAAGGTTTATACTTCCGAGCTTCGTGTGAATCTCGTAATGACAGACGCCTACCTCGCGCTGGAGACCGGTGACGTCGTCGAGGCGAACGCCCGCGCGCCAGGCGCGGCGCGGGGCGAACTCGTGTTCACGACCGCCTACACCGGCTACGAGGAGAGTCTCACCGACCCGTCCTACGAGGCACAGGTACTCACGTTCGCGTACCCGCTCGTCGGCAACTACGGCGTGCGGGCCGAGCGCATGGAGTCCGACCGCGCCCACCCGAGCGCCGTCGTCGCCCGCGAACTCACCGACGACGTCGCGGACTGGCTCCGCGACGAGGGCGTCCCCGCCGTCGACGGCCTCGACACCCGCGACCTCGTCCTCGACATCCGCGAGGGCGGCGCGATGCAGGTCGGCGTCTCCGCCGGCCCGGACGCCAGCCCGGCAGAGGCCCGCGCCCAGCTCGCCGACTGCCCCGAGCTCTCGGACCTCACGGACATCGGGGCGCGCGTCAGCGTCGACAGCGTCCGGACGTACGGCGACGGCGACACCGACGTCGCGCTCGTCGACTGCGGCGCCAAGCACTCCATCGTCGACTCGCTCGTCGACCGCGGCGCCACCGTCCACCGCCTCCCCTACGACGCCACGCCCGCCGACGTCGACGCCATCGACCCGGACGTGCTGTTCGTCTCGAACGGCCCGGGCGACCCCGCGAACTTCGACGCCGCCGAACGCCTCGTCGACGAGTACGTCGGCGACGTCCCGGTCGCCGGCATCTGCCTCGGCCAGCAGGTCGTCGCTCGCGCGCTCGGCGGCGACACCGAGAAGATGGCGTTCGGCCACCGCGGCGTCAACCAGCCCGTCCTCGACCACGACTCCGGGCGCGTCGTCATGACCACGCAGAACCACGGCTACACCGTCGCCGACCCCGGCGACCTGGAGGTCACGCAGGTCAACGTCAACGACGACACGCCGGAGGCCCTCGACTCCGACGAACTCGGCGTCCTCACCCGCCAGTACCACCCCGAGGCCAATCCCGGGCCGAACGACACGCTGGACTTCTTCGACGACGTGCTCGCGATGACCGAGACGCGTCGAGTGACACCCGCCGCCGACTGACGCCTCGGTCTCCGCTCACTGCCCGGCAGACCCCCGACTGGCTCGCGGCCCGAAACGTTATCTTCCGCGCCCGAGAGACGGAAGATAATGCCCGGGTCGGAGTCCGTGTTCTCCGAGAATCCGCTGACGTTCCGCGAGTGGCACGCAGCCGTACTCGGCGGGACCGTCGGCGTCGTCGCCGGCTACCTCCCGGTCGTCGGGTACCCGAGCGTCGGCGTCACGCTGGTGGGGCTCGTCGTCGGCGTCGCGCTCGGCGTGAAGCGCCTCGGCAGCGTCGCCGGCCGCACCGTCAGAAGAGAACCGTGGTACGCGCTCGCCGCGCTCGTCGCCGCCGCGGCGGCCGTCCGCGTGCTGGTCTGACTACACGTAGGCGCCTTGGTCCCGAAACACGACGTCGACTGCCGACTCGGTCACGAGATAGGTGGTGTTCGTGCGGCCGTCGCCGTCCGCCGACCGCGTCGAGTAGCCGAACGGCTGCTTCACGCGGACGTAGACGCCGGTCTCGTTGCGCGCGAGAACGGACGCCTCTCTGCCCGTGACTGTCGACCCGACCACGTACGACTGGACTTTTCCGTTCGTCCCCAGTTCGCGGTCGACGTACGCCCGTTCGTGCTGGACCGCGACCCCGATGGCCGATTCGTTGGTGAGTCGGTCAGGCGGTTCGGGGTACGGTTCGAAGTCCTGCTGCTGGCCGCCACCACCGACGAGTGGCCCGCCGCCGACCAGCAGGTAGCCGACGGCGAGCACGACGAGAACGGCTACGAGCCGTCTGCGACGCCACTGCACGTCAGCTGAGAAGGAGAACCGCCACTAAAGCGTGTGGGCAGTGAGCCTCAGCCCCACTGCTCGTCGCGAATCGGGCGGTCGCCGACCGGCGCGACGTCGAGGTCGCCGTCCGACGCCGCCACGCCCTCAAGCATCGCCTCGGCGGCAGCGGCCGTGGAGACGTAGGGAATCTCCTCCTCGACAGCGGTCGTCAGCGCGGCCCGGTCGTCGCTCGCGAGGAACTCGACCTCGCCCCGGCGGATGGCTTCGGGCACGTCCTCGGCCTCGGCGACCTCGAAGTGCTCGTCGAAGCCCCCGACCGGGAGGTCGACGACCGCAGTCGCCCCGGGTTCGGGGGCGTTGAACGCCGCGGTCTGGGCCTTCCAGTACGCCATCCCGGGGTCGCTGGCGGTGCCCATGACCTCGCCCGTGGACTTCATCTCCGGGCCGAGCCGCGGGTCGGACTCGGGCAGGCGGTCGAACGGCAACACGACCTCCTTCACGCTGTACTGCTCGGGCACGCCCTCGCTGGCGTCGAGGTCGGCCAGCGACTCGCCGGCCATCACCCTCGCCGCGAGCTTCGCGATTGGGACGCCGGTGGCCTTCGAGACGAACGGGACCGTCCGAGACGAGCGCGGGTTCGCCTCGAGGACGTACACCTCGCCGCCCTGTACCGCGAGCTGGACGTTCAGCAGCCCGACCGTGTCCAGCGCCTGCGCGATCTCCTCCGTGACATCGCGCACCCGAGCGAGCGTGTCGTCGTCCAGGGAGCGCGGCGGAATCACGCACGCCGAGTCGCCGGAGTGGACGCCCGCGCTCTCGACGTGCTCCATCACGCCGCCGAGCAGCACGTCCTCGCCGTCGCTCACGGCGTCCACGTCGAGTTCCACGGCGTCCGCGAGGAACTCGTCGACCAGAATCGGCTTGTCCGGGCTGACCCGGACGGCCTCCTCGACGTAGTGGCGGAGCTCGTCGTCGTCGTGGACGACCTCCATCGCGCGCCCGCCCAGCACGTAGCTCGGCCGCACGAGTACCGGGTAGCCGACCTCGTTGGCGAGGTCCAGCGCCTCGGACTCGCTCGTTGCGGAGCCGCCCCGCGGCTGGCTGATTCCGAGTTCGTCCATCAGGCGGTTGAAGCGGTCGCGGTCCTCGGCGAGGTCCATCGCGTCCACGCTCGTCCCCATGACCTCGCAGTCGAGGCCGCGGCGCTCCAGTTCGGCTTCGAGCGGGTGGCCGACGTCGACGCTCGTCTGGCCGCCGAACTGCACCATCACGCCGTCGGCGTTCGTCGTCTCCACGACGTCCGCGACCTCTTCGGCGGTGATGGGTTCGAAGAACAGGCCGTCGGAGGTGTCGTAGTCCGTCGACACCGTCTCCGGGTTGTTGTTCACGACGTGGGTCTCGATGCCCTGCTCGCGCAGCGCGCGGACGGCGTGAACCGTGCAGTAGTCGAACTCGACGCCCTGCCCGATGCGGATGGGGCCGCCGCCGACGATGACGACGCTCTCGGCGTCCCGGTCGGCCTGCACCTCGTTCCGAGTCGAGCCCGAGGAGCGCGCCGAGTAGTAGTACGGGGTCGACGCCGCGAACTCGCCCGCGCAGGTGTCGACCTGCTTGAACGTCCGCTCGGGGGCCGAGTCCTCGACGTCTCCGACCGCGACTTCGCCGCCGTCGGACGCGAGCTCGGCGACCTCGCTGTTCGTGTACCCGAGCTGCGCGGGCGTCGCGAAGTCGCCCTCGCTGGCGGCCTCGGAGGCCTCGGCGACGTTCTGGAAGCGCTCGAGGTACCACTCGCGGTAGCCCGTGAGCTCGTTGACCTCGTCGACGGTGACGCCGCGCTCGAACGCCTCGAAGACCGCGTACGGGCGGTCCGGGGTCGGCGATTCGAGATAGTCGGCGCGGAGTTCGTCGTCGCTGACATCCGCCCAGTCGACGGTCGGGTCGTACTCCGAGGACCGCAGCGCCTTCAGCAGGCTCTCCTCGAAGGTGCGTCCGATGGCCATCGCCTCCCCGGTCGACTTCATCGCGGTGGAGAGTTCGAAGTCGACCTCGGGGAACTTGTCGTTCGGCCAGCGCGGCACCTTCGTCACCACGTAGTCGATGGCCGGCTCGAAGGCCGCGGTAGTCTGGCCCGTAATCTCGTTCTCGATCTCGTGGAGGCGCTTGCCGAGCGCGACCTTCGCCGTCACTCGCGCGATGGGATAGCCGGTCGCCTTCGACGCGAGCGCCGAGGACCGGGACACGCGCGGATTCACTTCGACGACCCGGTACTCGCCGCCGGGCGTGCCGTCGTCCCGCCACGCGAACTGGATGTTGCAGCCGCCCTGGATGCCGAGGTCGCGGATGACTTCGAGCGCGGCGTCCCGCATCTCCTGGTGGCCGTCGTCCGGGATGACCTGGCTCGGCGTGACGACCGTGGACTCGCCCGTGTGGATGCCCATCGGGTCGATGTTCTCCATGTTGCAGACGATGATACAGGAGTCGCCGGCGTCCCGCATCACCTCGTACTCCAGTTCGACCCAGCCCGAGATGGACTCCGTGACCAGCACCTCGGAGTTCCGGGAGAGCCGCAGCCCCTTCCGCACGCGGCTCACCAGCTCCTCGAAGTCGTGGACGACGCCGGAGCCGCTGCCGCCGAGCGTGTACGTCGTGCGGGCGATGACCGGCAGTCCCCCGACCGCCTCCACCGCGTCGTCGACGCGCTCGCGCAGCGCGGCCTCGTCCATGTCCGTCACCGTCTCGTCGTCGCCGAGCGCGATGGTCGTCGACGCCGGCACCGGCTGCCCGAGGTCTTCCATGCGCTGGCGGAACAGGTCGCGGTCCTCGGTCGCGTAGATGGTGTCCAGCGGCGTCCCCATCACGTCCACGTCGTGCTCGTCGAGGACGCCCTGCTCGGCGAGCTCCGCCGTGACGTTCAGCCCGGTCTGTCCGCCGAGCCCAGCGATGACGCCGTCCGGGTTCTCCTGTTCGATGACCTCGGCGATGGCGTCGGGCTCGATGGGCTCGATGTACACCGCGTCGGCCATCTCCGGGTCCGTCATGATGGTCGCCGGGTTCGAGTTCACGAGCACGACCCGCGCGCCCTCCTCCTGGAGCGCTCGGCACGCCTGTGCGCCCGAGTAGTCGAACTCCGCTGCCTGACCGATCTGGATCGGTCCACTCCCGATGAGCAGAATCGTCCGGTCGTCCTCGCTCATGTGTTACTCGACCGAAGTTCGGTCATCGTAATAAGCTACACGGAACTGTGCGATGCTCGGAACTCAATTACGAAAATCGTAGCACCGCAGTGGTTAAGGTACGTCAACAAGGACCGTAGTCACCAAACGCCTTTCAGAAGCGTCCGCGTCTCTCGTCGCATGAAGTCCGTCCGTCGGTGACGCTGGGACCACCGCGCCGGGCCCGCACAGCGCGATAGCACCGGCCACCCCGTATTCTCGTTCGTCCGGCCACGGCCACCGCGGCCGCAGTAACACCACGCAGCACCGACGATGACAGACGACAGCACCACGGCGACAGCACAGCACACCGACCGAACCACCGCACTCGCAGCCCGAGCGACCGAGCTCGACGGGACGGACCCCGCCCTTCCCACGGACGACCTCGACCCGCTCCGCGACCGCCTCGCCGACGCGCGGTTCGTGGGCCTCGGCGAGGCCACGCACGGCACCCGCGAGTTCTTCCAGTTCAAGCACCGAATCGTCCGGTTCCTCGTTGAGGACCTCGACTGCCGGGCGTTCGCGCTCGAAGCGAACTTCTCGGAGACCCTGGCCCTCGACGAGTACGTCGTCGACGGCGTCGGTGACCCGCGTGAGGCCCTCGACGGCGTCTACTTCTGGACGTGGACCGTCGAGAGCGTCCTCGCGCTCGTCGAGTGGCTCCGCGAGTTCAACGCCGACCGGCCGCGCGAGGACCGCGTGCGGTTCTTCGGCGTCGACGCCCAGTACACACAGGGCCCCATCGACGCGCTCCGCGCGTTCTTCGAGACGGTCGATCCGGGCGTGCTGGACGCGGTCGGAGACGGCCTCACTGAAGCCGACGACGACGGCATCCCGCCACAGCGAGACGACGCAGTCGAGGAGCGGGTCGCCGCGGCAGACCGCGTCGTCTCCCGGGTCCGGGAGCGACTCGACACGCACGGCGACGAGTACGCCGCCGCGACCAGCGGGGACCGCGTGGCGCTCGCGCGGCGGCACTGCCGCGTCCTCGAACAGGCGACCGAACGCAAGCGCACCTTCCCCGACGACCCGCGAGCGGCCGACACGCTGGCTCACGTGCAGGTCCGGGACGAAGCGATGGCCGAGAACGCCGAGTGGGTGCGGGCGTTCACCGGCACCGACACGCTCCCGGTCTGGGCACACGACGCGCACGTCGCCCGCACCGGCCTCCAGTACGGCGAGCGCGTCCCCTCGCTCGGCCAGCACCTCGCCGTCCGCCACGGCGACGACTACTGGGCGCTCGGGTTCGCGTTCGCGCGCGGCGGCTTCCAGGCCATCGACACCGCCGAGGACACGGAGAACGAGCTCACCGGTCACGAACTCGACGACCCGCTGGCCGACACCATCGAGGCCGCGCTCGACGCCACAGTCGGTTCGCCCGCAGTCGTCGACCTCCGGGCGGCACGCGAGGACGCCCGGCTCGCGGACTGGCTCGCTCGCCGCCCACACTTCTCGACCGGCGCGACGTTCGACCCGAGCGGGGACCCGGCCGACGAACTGCTGACCTACGACTACACGGAAGCGTTCGACGCCCTGTGCTGGGTCCCGGAGACCACCCGCGCACGCCCACTCGGGAACTGACCGAGGCCACTTCGCGCGCGGGCTGCGTCGCCGCAGTCGGTAACAAGCCAGCCAACCAGTGGCCAGCGAGCCTTATCCGGTGGCGGCTCCTCTGTTCGGCCATGTTGGAATCCGAGCCAGGCGGCGAGTTCGACCTCGACGACCTGCCCGAGGACGTCGACCAGGCGGCCGTCAGACGCATGCGGGTCGTCGCGTGGGCGCTCGACGACGCCATCCCCGTCCCCGGCACGAACTACACGGTGGGCATCGACCCGATTCTCGGCGTACTGCCGGTCGGCGGCGACGCCGCGTCGGGCGCAATCTCCCTGTACCTCGTCGCGGAGTCCGCGCGCCTCGGCGTCTCCCGCGAGAAGCTGGCCGCGATGCTCGTGAACGTTCTCCTCGACACCGGCATCGGCTCCATCCCCGTGGTCGGCGACCTCTTCGACGCGGGCTGGAAGGCGAACAAGCGCAACCTCGCCCTCGCGCTCGAAGACCTCTCGGTTACAGAAATCCGCGTGACCGACGACTAGGGCGAACCAGTCAGCGCGCGTCGTCGTCTCGCGGCCCGGACTCGTCATCCCACTCGCGGGCGCCCCGGTAGTCGTCGACGAACTCGCTCACGTCGAACTCCGCCATCTGCGCCTCGAACTGTTCGGCCGCCGCGTCGTCGGCGTGACTGACGGCGTGGTCCATCAGCTCCACCATCAGCTCCACGACGGCCTCGTGGAGCTCCCGGCCGTCCATCTCGGTCACCCACAGCATCGCGTAGCCGACGCTGCCGTCGTTGGCAGCCTCCACGGCGGTGACTTCCTCGGGCAGTTGCTCCATCACCGCGCCCATCAGGTGTGGGGTGCCGAACTCCTCGAAGTTGTCGCTCTCGGCGGGCTCGACGGTCTCCCGCAGCACGTCGGCGATGGACTCGGGGAAGAACCGCGACGGCGGGTGCATGTCCATCACGACCGCGTGCGTGTCGCCACACGAGCACGCGTACTCCCGCATCCCCAGGTCGAAGTCCTTCATGTGGGCGCGCTCGCCACACGGCAGGTCGACCCAGTCGTCGTCCTCGTCCGTGCCCGGGACGCGTGGCTCCGTCATCACCTCCCGGTTGGCGGCCGCGGTGGTTAAGCCCCGCGGAGCGCGGCCACCGTCGGTCGTGGCGAGCCGCCGCCCGGCCGGCACGGTCGCACTCGTCGCGGCCAGCCAGCTGTCCTTCCGGCGGACGGACGTGAACTGACACTGGACCGGAGCACGGCGAACGGGTCAGGCGTCGTTCATCCGCTGGGCGAGCGTCTCGCCGCAGCGCCGGCACTCGGTGACGCGGTACGGCTCCCTGGAGAACGACGGGTTCGCGACACCGTCGCTCTCCGTCCGGAGTTCGACGGTGACCGCGTGTGGCGTCTCGCGGCCGCAGTTCGGACACGACTCGACCATCGCCTCGGGGTCGGATGCCTGGCCGGTCATTGCGTCACGAGAGACAACTCCCGCGTCCCACTTCCCTGAGTCGCCTAAACAGATTGGGTTCGGTAGGGGACCGCGTCGGCTGCTCGGGCTACGGCCAGTCGTCGCGGTCGGGCTCGCCGGGGAGGGCGTCCGGCTCGTCGTCCTCCGCGAGCTCCCAGTCGGCGTTCTCCGCGGCGGCCTCCAGTGGGAGGTACTCCCAGCCGACTTCCTCGGCGAGTTCGCGGTCTTCGTCGCTCGTGCCGACGAAGACGTGGCGCTCGGTGTCGAACTGACCTTTCACGGATTCGAGGCTGTCCTTCCGGCTCTTCGGTCCGGAGAAGAAGTCCTGGCGGATGCGGCGCTTGCGCGTGAAGTTCGTGACGACGTACGTTGGTTCGTCCGACACCACGCCGACGTACTCGGTCCACTGTCGCGCCCCGGCGAAGGCGGTCCCGGGCTTGGCGAGTTGCTTCAGCGCGGACAGCTCGAACGCGAGTGTCATGTCCGTGCTCCCGCCGGATTGGCTCATGGCGGAACCTCGGACGCGGACGGGAAAAACGGCTTCGGTTGGGTAGGGGTCTGGGACTCGGACCACGAGTCCGGCAGTCGGGAGGCGGTCAGTGCGCGACGGTGATGCGATAGTAGCCGGTGAACTTTACGACCTCGCCGTCGGTGAACGCCGCGGCGCCCGCTTCGTCGAGGGCGACGGCGCCGTCGGCGGCTGCCTCGTGGAGCGCGTCCTGTGCGCTGTCGTCGAGTTCGTCGAAGTCCCTGACCGGCGCGTGGGAGCCGCCGTCAGTGGCGGCCGCCGCGGGGGACTCGGCTTTCGTCGCGTGAAGTGTGGGATTCATCCGGTCACCGGCACGCTTGTGCCATGATACCGTATGACATGGTTCGGCTTAAGCCTGTCGGCGGACGGGGCGGCCGTGCGTGTCGCGGAACGTAGCGAGTCGGACGCGAGAATCGGGAACGGGGCCGTCAGTTACTGCTGGGTCGCGGTCGCGAGCTCCTCGATGTCGAAGTTCTCCTGGAGCAGGACGTCCTGCTGGTCCGCCACGACCGCCTCGTCCTTGATGAGCTGCTTGTACTTCGACTGCGGCGCGAGGTTCCCGATGAGCACGCCGCCGACGAGCTGGCCGTCCTTGAACGCGAGCCGCCGCCACTCCGTGTCGCTGTACTTCCGCTCGCAGGACTCGTCGCCCAGCGTCGGGAAGCCGAAGGAGAGGAACGGGAAGTCGAAGTGCGTGATGGAGTACGAGGACACCCAGCGGAACGGCTCGATGTCGACGTCGTGGCCGGTGTCCGCGAGCATCGTCTTCCCCGCGAGCGCGCCCTGCTGTTTCGCGGAGCCCCAGGAGCCGTTCTGCGCGCGCTGGTCGAGGATGGTGTCCCAGTACTGGGTGATGTCACCTGCCGCGTAGATGTCGTCGACGTCGGTGCGCATGAACTCGTCCACGTGGACGCCGTTCTCGATGGTGACGTCCGTGTCCTGGAGAATCTCGACGTTGAAGTCCAGGCCGATGGCGACGCCGACGAAGTCCGACTCGTGGCGCTCGCCGTTCCCGTCGACGGTCGCGACGACCTCGCCGTCGTCGTTCGTCTCGAAGTGGTCGGCGCCGGACTCGAAGACCGGCTCGACGCCCTTCTCGCGGAGGCCCTCGTGGATGATCTCGGCGCCCTCCTCGCTGAGCGCGTACCGCCACCAGCGGTTCCCGCGCATCAGGTACTTCGCGTCCACGTCCTGCCCGCCACAGATGGCCGCCAGGTCGATGCCCAGCAGGCCCGCGCCGACGACGACGCCGGTGTCGGCCTCGTCGGCGTGCTCGCGGATGCCGCGCGCGTCCTCGAACGTCCAGAAGTGGTGGACGCCCTCCGCGTCCGAGTTCTCCACGGGGAGCTGGTTCGGCGTCCCGCCCGCCGCGACGAGCAGCTTGTCGTAGCCGATCTCGTCGCCCTCGTGGGTCTCGATGGTGTGGGCGTCGGGGTTGACGGCCGTGACCAGCGTGTTCAGTCGGAGGTCGATGTCGCGGTCGTCGTACCAGTCCGGGTCGTGGATGCTGATGGGGGCTTCGGGGAGCTTCCCCTTCGCGAACTCCTTGATGAGGATACGGTTGTACAGCGTCTCGCCCTCGTCGGTCACGACGGTGACGTCCGCGTCCGGAGCCTCCTCGTGTATGGCTTCGGCGGCGGAACTGCCCGCGATACCGTCACCGATTATCACGTACGACTCGCTCATACCCGAGGCCACGCCTTCTGGGTTAAAGTGGATTGCTATCTCCTCGGCGGCCCGAATTCGGGGTCTTCGAGCCTTGTAAACAGTTGTCGATGGGCGGGGCGAGGGCGACCAGACCGCGCCGGCGACGACGCCGGACATCGAGTACGCCGACGTTTCACTGTCGTAGGCACACCCGGCCACCCTCATCCCGTCGAGGGGGCGCTCGCGCCGATAGCCCCCCGTACCCGTGTAATACTGCCTTACAGGCCCCGGAGCGGCTGAATCCTCGTGAACCGTCTGGCTGCTTTATCAGCCGTCGGGTCGTCGGTCAGCGTGTCCCTTCGCGGGGACTGATTCCACAATGCAGCGCCAGCCAAGCGTCCGGCAGCCACAGCTATCGACGGTCGAACAGCAGCCCAGCCAGGTGGGCCAGCAGCCCCAGTTCCAGCAGCCCAGCCAGGGCGCACAGCAGCCACCACAGCACGAGAGCGCCCAGACACAGTTCCAGGCCGGACAGAATCAACCGGTCCAGCAGCCACGAGCGCAGCAGCCACAGGCGCAGCAGCCACAGACCCAAATGGGAATCCAGCGACAGCCACCCGTCCAGGGTATCCAGCAGCCCCAGTCTCGAATCGGTGACCAGCAGCAGCCGCCGTCCCAGATTCGGCAGCCGCAGTCCCAGCCCCAGCAGCAGCCACGGGCCCAGCGCATCCAGGAACCGCGGCCACAGATGGGCAACCAGCAACAGCCACAGTCACGGAACATCCGGCAACCGCAGTCCCAGCTCCAGCAACCGCAGGCCCAGCTCCAGCAACCACAGTCTCAGATGGGGAGCCAGCCGGTCGGGGGGAGCCTCCAGACGCGGCAGCACGTCGAGGCAGCCGACACGAAGCTCCTCGCGGAGACCCTCGGACGCCGGCTCGGCCTCAGCAGCCAGCAGCTCGCAGCGGTCGTCCCGCAGCTCGGCATCGCGCTCGGCGCCGAACAGAGCCCCCAGCAGCACTCGGGCGGCCAACAGCAGCACCAGCAGCCGGTGGGCGGCCAGCAGTCGATGGGTGGCCAGCAGCCGACGACGGTCCAGCCGCCGGTCTCCCAGCAGTCGAGGCGATGACTGACCGCCACCGGACAACACAGGGCGTCCCGTACACGGCAGCCGCCTGGGACGCGACCGGACGGACGCCCGCCGGAGCGACAACCCAGTCGCCCCAGACCGCCGGTGCCGGCGCGCCCGCGAACCAGCAGCAGGCAGAGCCAACCGAGCCCCAGCCGCCGGCAGCGACACCGAGTGTCGACGTCGTCGAGTCCGACGACGAACTGGTCCTGTTGCTCGACACGCCCGGGTTCGAGGAAGACCAGATCACCGTCCACGCGGACGCGAACAACGTCTACCTGACCGCCGACAGGAGCGACGACGCCGCCCCCGATTCGAGCGAGGGGGAGCGCGCGCTCCTCCGGGAGCGACCGCTGCGACTGGAGCGCGCGATTACGCTCCCGGGCCACGTCGACCCAGAGCAGGCGACGGCCGAACACGACAACGGCGTCTGCCGCGTCAGCGTCCCGAAAGGCGAGGACGACCGGCGACACGAGATCGGCTTCCAGTAGCCGACCGGCCGCTCAGATTTTTCGACGCCCCACCGGCACTGGTAAGCACACCCACACGAGGCGAAACGGTCTTACTAGGGCGACCGTTACGGCAGCCAGAGTCCGGTAACCGCGGCTTACGCGGACCGGCAGCCAACCGATGTCACAGGATTACCGCCTCGTCTCCGAACTCGTCCGCCCCGGCGACAGCCTGCCGTGCCCCGAAGCCGCCGACCCGGTCGTCCGGCCCACCGGGCGGCCGGGGTTCGTGCGTGTCACGTACCTCAAGGAAGTGACGCGCGTGCCGTTCGCCGGGGACGCCGACAGCGAGACCGACCGCTCGTACGTCAGGTAACCGCCGCGTACGCGCGACCGACAGCGGCCGATAGGGAGTGTCGGTGTCGGGACGTTCTTGAGGACACGCCCCGTAGCAGCGGGTATGAAGCTCCGCCAGAACGTCCGCCACTTCGCGTCGAAGAAGGCCCTCGAAGTCCCGGGGTTGCGCGACGTGGTCAACGACAAGCTCGTCGACCTCCACACCGGCATCTTCCTCGACAAGGCGCCCGAAGCCCGCCGCGAGGAGCGCCGCGACCACCTCGACGGGTTCTTCGACGCGACGATGGACATGTACCTCGCCGCGCTGCAGGCCGGCTACCCGGAGGCCGAGGCCCGCGAGATGACGCACATCGTGGCGAACTTCGACTTCTACAACCACGGCTGGGCCGAGATGATGGAGTTCCCGGGCGACGAACTCAGCGGCCACTACGACCGCTACGCCGGGTTCTTCGACGAGCACGGTATCAGCGTCGACGACCCGCTGGGGGAGTTCCGGCCGGTCGACGGCGTCCCGGACGCCCCGGCGACGCCCGAGAAGCTGGACGACGCGGCGTTCGAGAACGCGGCCGGGGGCTACGAGGACGACGTCTACGTCGAGACCGACGACGGCGACGTCCAGCGCGGCGGCGTCCAGGAGCCCAACGAGGTCGACCCCGAGGACAGCCCGTTCACCGACTGACCGCGGCGTCGACGCACTGACCGGCGTCTACTGGACGGTCCGTGCGAGCGCCGTCCGGCCCTCGGACCGAATCGGCTCGCCGTGGCCGACGCAGGCCGTCTCGAACGCCGGTGCGCGGTCGAGCACGCGCCGGACGCTCCCCGAGAGCTGGCTCGTATCACTGGACAGCAGCCACGGCGACAGCTCGAGTCGGCCGTCGTCTTCTCGCACCAGGTCCCCGAGGAACACGGTACTCAGGCCTTCGTGGCGGTAGGCGACGTGGCCGGGGGTGTGACCGGGCGTCGCCACCACCTCGAAGCCACCGACCTCGTCGCCGTCGCCGAGCGCGCGCACCGGGGTGTGGACGCTCGGAGTGAGCAGTCCCCCGAGTCGCTGGCTGACGCCCTTCGGAACGGACAGCGGCGGCTTCCGGTTGCCGACGACGAGTTCGGCGTCGCCCCGTCCGCAACAGACCGCCACGTCGCCGGCCGAGTCGAGCAGCGACCGGAGGCCGCCGACGTGGTCGACGTCGTAGTGCGTGAGCAGCACGCGTTCGACGTCCCGCATCGAGAACCCCGCGACTTCGAGGGCCCGGCGGACGCTGTCGGCGTGACACGGCATCCCCGTGTCGACGAGCGCGAGGCCCGCATCGTCCTCGACGAGGTAAGCGTTGACGCCCCCGAGTGCGACCTGCCAGACGCCCGACCGCAGTTCCACTGCCATGCCTCCGGGTAGGAACCCCGTCGGCTTAGTTCCTCAGTCGTCGGTCCCTTCGCCGTCGGCACCCGCGGCCTCCGGGCCCTCGATGCCGGGTTCGGGGCTGGCTCCCGCTCCCGGGTCGTCGTCTTCTACGACGCGCTCTTTCCAGGTGCCCCGGGTGAACCACGCGAGGGCGACGACGGCGGTGGCGACGTTCGACAGCGCGGTCGCCCAGAAGACGCCCGCCGCGCCCATGTCGAAGTACGTCAGGAGGATGTAGGCGGGCGGGACGCGGAACACCCACAGGGAGAGGATGGTGAACACCATCGCGGTGCGGGTGTTGCCGCTGCCGCGGAACGCCGACGCCGTGACGCGGTAGACGCCGAGGAAGAGGAACGACGGCGCGACGATGTAGAGGTACTGCGCGCCGATGGCGATGACGTCCGGCTCCCCGGGGATGAAGACGGCGACGATGGGTTCGGCGAACGTGAACGCGACGGCGGCGACGCCGGCGAGCACGACCGCGATGAGGCCGGCAGCGTAGTAGACGGCGCGCTCGGCGCGCTCGGCCTGGTCCGCGCCGAGGTTCTGGCCGACGACGGTCGCCGTCCCCTGCGCGAGGCCGATGGCGGGCAGGAAGACCAGCGAGTTCAGGCGGTTCCCGATGCCGAACGCGGCGACGGCGTCGTCTCCCGCGATGGCGACGATGGCAGTGAGGACGGTGATGCCGAGGGCGCGCGTGGACTGGTCGACGCTCGCGGGCAGCCCGATGCGCACGATCTTCCGGACCGTCGCGAGCTTCAGCCGGAGGTCGTCGACCGTGAGCTGGATGCCGAGCCGCCCGGAGAACAGCAGCGCCATGCCGACGAGCGCGGCGACGCCCCGGGAGGCGACGGTGGCGATGGCGGCGCCCTGGACGCCGAACCCGGCGAACCCGGTGGCGGCGTAGAGGCTGCTCTGGAGGCCCTGGAGGCCCAGCACCTCGAAGAGGAGGTTGTTCTGGAAGCCGAGGACGAGGAACGGGTCGGCGACGACGTTCAGCACGACGCCGAACAGCATCAGGTACATCGGCGTCGTGGTGTCGCCCCAGCCCCGCAGCAGCGCCTGGAACATGAAGAAGCCGAACACGAAGAACACGCCCAGCAGGATGGTTCGGGTGTACTCGACGGCGAGGACGTACTCCTGGGAGCCGGGGGCGGCGCCGATGAGTTCGACGAGGAGCGGCGCGAGCAGCCACCCGACGACCGACAGGACGGCCGACGTGAGCACGACGAACGCGATGGTCTGGCCGGCGACGTGGTTCACGCGGTCGTCGTTGCCGGCGCCCTTGTTCTGGGCGACGAGCGTCGTCCCCGCGACGGAGAAGCCGCCGGCGACGCTGATGACGAGGAAGACGATCGGCCACGAGTACGACAGCGCGCTCACGGGCGCCTGCCCGAGCTGGCCGACCCAGAAGGTGTCCGCGAGGTTGTACGCGACCTGCATCAGCTGGCTGGCGACGATGGGCAGCGACAGCACGAGCAGCGGTTTCAGGAGGCCGCCGCCGGTGAGGTCGACGTCTCGCTGGCTCATTCTCCGGCCTCCGGGCCGTCGCCGGCACTGGGGGTCGCGGGAGCGCCCTCTCCGGTTTCGAGGTCGGCGAGCACGTGGTCGAGGAGGGCGTCGTGGACCACCTCGGGCGTGTCGTCGTCGACGACGACGCGGTCGGTGCGGGCGCCGTCGACGGCCGCGAGCACGAGACGGGCGACCGCCTCGGGGTCGACGTCCCGGAATTCGCCGGCCTCGACGCCGTCGCGGACGATGTCGGCGACGTGGTCGCGCATGAACGCTTCGTTGCGCGCGAGCTGGTCGCGGTAGGCGTCGTCGTACGGCGCTTGCGCCTGGAGTTCGAGGACCGCGGTGGCGAACGCCCAGTCCTCGGGGTCGTTGTCGACGAGTGCGCCCTCGACGAAGTTCCGGAGGTGTTCGGGCGCGGGCTCGTCTTCGTGTTCGGCGGCCCGGGCCTTCCCGCGTTCGATGAGGTGGTCGAGGAACGTCACCAGGAGGTCCTGTTTGGTGTCGTAGTGGTAGTGGAGCAGGCTCTTCGAGACGCCCGCTTCGTCGGCGATATCCTGCATCGTGAGGTCGGCGAACCCGTCTGAGACGAGTGCGCCGTAGACGCCGTCCATGACGGCGTCGTGCGCCTCGGGACGGGGCGCGCCGGTCGCGCTGTCGTCGCGCTCGGTCATTGACTGACTAGTTAGTCAGGGTTCTGGTAAGGCCTTCGGAACGCCGCGTCTCTCGCCGGAACAGCCGGTAGACTTACCACACGGACGGCGCACCGACGGCACGTGGCAGAACTGCCCTCCCCCGACAGCGTCGAGACGTACGTCGAAGACGGCGCCCGCATCGCCGCCATCCTCCTCGTGTGGGGCGTCGTCTCGGCGTTCTTCCTGTACGGTGTCACCGAACTCGGCCTGCCCTTCGAGCGCGTGCTCGCCGGTGCCGGCCGGGCGCTCCGCTACGCCGGCGCCCTGAACGCCGTGCTGTACGTGCTGTACCGCGCACTCGACTACCACCACGCGCTCGCCGCGGAGCGATAGCCGGCGCGCCACGCGGAACCCACGCTCACCCGGTGTGGCCCAGCCGTCGACCACGCCGGGCCGCGACCCAGCCGCCGACTCTCGCGCCGACGACGCCGACCACCGCGGCGACGCCTGTGACGAGGGCCGCCAGCGAGACGGTGGCTCCGACCGCGAACGCGAGACCGGCGGCCTCGAACCACGCGGGCCCGGACAGCGCCGTCGCGCCACCGGGAATCGTCGCGAGCAGCCACGCGACCGCGGGGAGGCCACCGACGACGCCGGCGCGGAGACCGGCGGCGTCCGGGTCCGCGGCGCGACCGGCGGCCAGGTACCCGGCGACGAGTCCGGCGACCGTGACGGCGTTCAGCGGGAACTCGCGGCCGCCACCGGACAGCCAGTAGAGCGCGGCCGTCACGGGCATCGACGCGGCACCGCCGAGCAGGGCGTCCCGCCACGCCTCGGAGCGCCCGCCGTCGCCGGAACTGCGTCGGACCATACGGCGGCCGACGGTAGCGAGGACAAAGAAGGCCGGTGGTGGTTCGCCGTCTTCGCAGTCGGCCGAGCGCGGCTACGCGCCGTCCAGAATTCGGTCGGCGGCCTCGTACCCGGCGACGATGCCGCCGTTCAGAGACCGCTCCGGGTACTGGGCGCGGCTCGCCATGCCCGCGTAGTAGACGTCCTCGTGGCCCTCGCTCGCGAGGTCGTAGGGCACCACCATGTCGAGGTAGCCGCGCTCGTAGACCGGGGCCGTCCGGGGGTTCCGCGTGGTCTCCACCCAGTTCACGGAGTCGCGGTCGAACCCGGGGAACAGGTCCTCGATGCCGGACAGCCAGTGGTCCCGGACTTCGTCGTCGCTCATCTGCCAGACGTCGTCCTCGCGGCTCTGGACGTACTTCGGGACGTACAGCAGGTGTTCGCCGCCGTAGTGCTCGGGGTCGATGAAGTTCGTGTGCTCGATGAGCGCGCCGAACGGCGCCTCGTCGGCGATGTTCAGCCAGTACGTGTCGGTCAACGGCTCGTCCATCGAGACGATGGAGCAGACCGTCCCCTGGAAGGTGATGTCGCACTCGTAGCCGGTGAGGGCTTCGAGGACGTTCGGCATCGCCGCGACCACCACGCCGTCGGCGTCGACCGACTCCGGGCCCGCGTCCGTCCCGCGGTCAACGGTCACGGCCTCGACGCTGCCGGCCTCGTCGCGCTCGATGCCCGTCACGCGCGTCCCGGTCTCGATGTGTTCGCGGCCCACGTCCTCGACGAGCGCGTCCAGCAGACGACCGAAGCCACCGTCGAGGTAGCCCAGCGGCTCCCCGCGCAGGAGGTCGCGCTCCCCGCGGAACTTGACCCGCCCGAGCAGCCACGCCGCGCTCACGTCGTCCATCCGGCTCCCGAACTTCGCCTCCAGCAGCGGCTCGAAGAACTGCTCGTAGACGCCCCGCGTGGTGTGCTCGACGATGAACTCCTCGACGCCCACGTCCTCGTAGTCCTCGATGCGGTCGTAGGAGTCGAACCTCGGGACGCCGCCGCGGACGTCGACCGTCTGCGTGAGCATCGCCAGCCGGAACGTGTCGTACGTCGAGAGGTGCGGGAACGCCAGAATCTCCCAGGGCTTGTCCATCGGGTGGACGGTGCCGTCCACGTAGTAGGCGTTCTTCCCGATGGGCCAGTGCAGGTCGTCGCCCAGTCCGAGTTCCTCGACGACCTCCACGATGGTCTCCTCGGACGCCGAGAGGTGGTGGTAGAACGCCTCGATGGGGTCACCCGCGGTCTCGTGGGTGGCCGCGAGCCCGCCTACCTGGTCGGACGCCTCGAACACCCGAGCGTCCACCCCGCGGGCCTGCAGGCGGCGCGCGGCCGCCAGCCCCGCGATGCCGCCGCCGACGATGGCAATCATGTCGAATCGTCCGACATCGGACCGGGTTAGCGTTACGGTCGGTGGCCGTTAGCCCTATCCACGGTGGGCGCCCACCGGCACCTATGTCACTCCACCGGCACCTATGTCACTCCAGGTGACGCCGTACGCGCCGCCGCTCGCGGCCGCGGGCGTGGCGTTCGTCGTCACCGCAGTCTGGGTGAGCCGCCGCACCGACCCCGGCATGCGCTCGACCTGGCTCGCGGTCCCGCTGTTCCTCGCGACCGCCGTCTGGATGCTCGGTTACGCCGCCGAACTCACGGTCACCGGCTACGAGGCACAGGTCCTGTTCGGCCGCATCCAGTACCTCGGCAACACGACCGTGCCGCTGCTGTGGTTCGCGTACGTCGCGGCCTACGTCGGGTACGCAGACGCGATTCCGGGGTGGGCCTGGGGCGCGCTCGCCGTCCCGCCGCTGGTCGTCCTGGCGCTCGTCGCCACCTACCCCGCGACGACGCTCGTCTGGGGGGGCGTCACACAGGTCACCGTCGACGGGTACGTCCTGCTCGACACGGACCACGGGGCCGTCTTCGACGCGTTCGTGGTCTACGTGTACGCTCTCGTGTTCGCCGCCAGCACGATGCTTGCCGGGCGCGTCCGAGCCAGCCAGGGCGTCTACCGCCGTCAGTCCCGAGCGCTGCTCGCCGGGTCGCTCGTCCCGGCGGTCGCCGGCGTCGTCTACGTCGCCGACGCCAGCCCGGTGCCCGCGCTCAATCTGCCCGCCCTCGGTTTCGTCGTGACCGGCGCCGTCGTCGCGTACAGCGTCCGGCACAGCGACCTGTTCACGCTCGAACCGGTGGCCTGGGAGACGGCGGTCGTCGAACTCGACGACCCAGTGCTGGTGGTCGACAGCCGGGAACGCATCGTCGCCGCCAACCCGGCGGGCCGTACGTTCGCGGGCGCCGACGTCGGCACGCCCGCCGCCGACGCGCTCGACCGCGTCTTCGAGGAACCGTACTGGCGCCGGCCCGGCGACCACACCGTCGCCTACGACGGCCGGGACGGGACGCACGCGCTATCGGTGTCCGTCACGCCCGTCGAGCGGGGCGGCGCGACCGCCGGCCACGTCCTCGTCGTCCGGGACGTCACCGACCGCGAGCGCCGCGAGCAGCGCCTCGCGGAGTTCGCGAGCGTCGCCAGCCACGACCTCCGCAACCCCCTGAACGTCGCGCGCGGCCACCTGCGGCTCGGCCGGGAGTCCGGCGACGAGCAGCACTACCAGGAGGTCGACGACGCGCTCGACCGCATGGAGGACATCATCGACGACCTGCTCACGCTCGCCCGCGAGGGCGAGACCGCACCGGACGCCGAACCGGTGTCGCTGGCGGCGGCCGCCCGCACCGCCTGGGAGTTCGTGGCGGCCAGCGACGTCGACGCCACGCTGGACGTCGGGGACGACACGACGGTCACTGCCGACGAGACCGCGCTGATTCGCCTCCTCGAGAACCTCTTCCGGAACGCCGTCGAACACGGTTCGACAGGCAATCGGACTGCGCAGCAGTCCGATGACGCCGTGGAGCACGGCTCCACGGGCCCCGACTCGGGGACGGCGGAAGAGCCGTCAGAACACGCCGACTCCGGGGTCACGGTGCAGGTGGGCGCGACCGCGGGCGGCTTCTACGTCGCAGACGACGGGCCGGGCGTCCCGGACACCGACCGCGAGACCGTGTTCGAGTCGGGCTACACGACCAGCACCGACGGGACCGGATTCGGGCTGTCCATCGTCGCGGAGATCGCGGACAACCACGGCTGGACGGTCGACCTCGTCGACGACGACGCCGGCGGCGCGCGCTTCGAGTTCGACACGTAGTTGCGTCGTCCGCTACCCTTTTTGTCGGTCCCGAGAGAGAGTCCGCCATGATTTCGGTGCGCGCACCCGCCACGAGCGCGAATCTCGGCAGCGGGTTCGACGTCTTCGGCGTCGCGCTCGACCGGCCCGCCGACGTCGTGCGCGTCGAGCGCGCCGACGAGACCACCATCGACGTGACGGGTGCCGGCGCTCGATACGTCCCGGAAGCTCCCGAGAAGAACACCGCCGGCGTCGTCGCCAGAGAACTCGACGCGCCCGCCCACATCCACATCGACAAGGGCGTCCGGCCGTCGTCGGGACTCGGGTCGTCGGCCGCCAGCGCCGCCGCGGCGACGGTGGCGCTCGCCGACCTCTACGACCGCGAGCTGACCGACGAGGAACTCGTTCGCGTGGCCGCCGAGGGCGAGGCCGCCGTCTCCGGGGACGCCCACGCCGACAACGTCGCGCCCGCCATCCTCGGCGGCTTCACCGTCGTCCGCGAGGACGGCGTCGAGTGCGTGGACGCCGACCTCGCGCTCGCCGTCTGCCTGCCGGACATCGTCGTCTCCACGCGGGACGCCCGCGGCGTCGTCCCCGAGTCGGCGGCGATGGACGACCTCGTGGCGACCGTCGGCTCCGCGGCGACGCTCACGCTCGGCATGTGCCGGGGCGACCCCGAGCAGGTCGGGCGCGGCGTCGAGGAACACCTCGTGACGCCCGCGCGAGCGGCGCTCGTCGACGGCTACGACGCGGCCTGCGACGCGGCCCGCGCCGCGGGCGCGACGGGCGTCACCGTCAGCGGCTCCGGCCCGGGCGTGCTCGCTGTCTGCCGGCGCGCGGACCGCAAGCGAGTCGCGGCCGCGCTCGTCGACGGCTTCGAGGACGCGGGCGTCGACGCGACCGCCTACCCGACCGAGGTCGGCGACGGCGCGACGTTCGTCTGACCCAAACCCACGCCGTCTGCCACAATTCCGTGCCTGCCGGGGGACTCGGGAGACACCGCGAGCCCTATATCGGTCTCGGTAGCTGAGCGGCCCGAAAGGACCCCTTGAACCGGCGCAGACAGGTGGTTTCGACGTGAAACGTCGCCGGGGTTTTTGCCGGCCCGGAGCGAGCGCCACGTATCCGCTGGGTCGGCGGCCCGGAACCCCCGTCGACCCCGGATGGCTGCTCTCGGCCCACGAGAGACATCTCTAACGATGAAACGACGACAACTCCTGCTCGGAATCGGTGCGACAGTCGGCGCCGGCGCGGCAATCAGCTCCGGCGCGTTCTCGAACGTCTCCGCGGACCGCCAGGTCGCCGTGACCGTGTCTGACGACGCGGCGGGCCTGCTGTCCCTGGAGCCCGCGGCCGGCCCCAACGGCGAGTACGTCGACGACGGCGGCGACCGTGTGTCGGTCGCGCTCGGCGACGCCCAGGCCGGACTGACGGAGGGCGCGACCTACGAGTTCGACCGCACGCTGCGCGTCGGCAACCAGGGAACTCAGTCCATCTACGTCTGGGCGGAGCTCTCGTCGGCCGCGTTCGCCAGCGACGAGCTCTACGTCTATCGGGGCGAGACCGACACGCCGCTGAACGCCGCGAACGCCGCGGAGGTCGGCATCGGCGCCGGCCTCGACCTCGGCTTCTACGTCGACACCGGCAGCGTGGACACCGACACGTACAGTCCCACCATCACGCTGCACGCCAGCGACGAACCACCGGAGGGCGGGGAGGACCCGGGGACACCGCCGGAAGACCCGGTCGAAGACCCGATTCCGGCCGTCCAGCTCGACTCGGTGTCGAGCCTGCTGGACGCGAACCAGCAGCCCCTCACCGACGACGGATCGGTCGCCGTATGGGCCGAATCAGCAGCCACCAACAGTGACGAGGACGGTGACGGTGATGCAGTCAACTACCCCGGAGACGTCGACATCCCGGTGGTAGCGACCGACGATGGCGTCGTCGGCGTCACTGGGCCGTTCGTAGCGACTGACACCCCCTTCGGGGACTACGGCAACGAGGAGTTCCTCCTGAACGTCTACGACGACCTGCTCGGCGGGAGCGGAACGGTGCTCCACGACGAGGGCCACGGCCAGTACTACACGCTCTCACCGAACGCCGGCAACGACTTCCAGGCGTTCGCCGGTTACGCTGAAGCCAACGGCTACACGTACGAGGCGACCGAGAGCGTCCCGAGTAGCACCGACGACACCGACGCGTTCGTCGTCACGAGCCCGTCGGAGCCGTTCTCCGGCAGCGAACTAGACACCCTGGGGTCGTTCGTAGACGACGGCGGTGTCGTCTTCCTCCACGACCAGTCTGACTTCGGGAACAACGACGAGACGGCGAATCTGAACGAGGTCGCTGACGCGCTCTCGGCAACGTTCCGCTTCAACGACGACCAGGTCCTCGACGAGGAGAACAACTCCGGCGCCGACTACCGGCCAACCACGGCGAACTTCAACACCGACGCCTACGCCGCGTACTTCGAGAACCGCGAGGGGCTCGAAATCGACCTCGACCCGTCTGAAGAGTACGAAGTCGACGTCGTGAGCGTCGCCGACGGCGACACGGTCGACGTCCAGTTCTCGAACGGTCAGACGGACACCGTCCGCATCGTCGGCATCGACACCCCGGAGACGGGGTCGACCGACGAACGCATTGAGGAGTACGAGGGTGTCACCGACGCGGACACCCTGAGAGAAAGGGGCAACCAGGCGACGGCGTACGCCGAAGACCACCTCGGCGGCGAGACGGTCACGCTGTCCTTCGACGAGAACGAGCCGACACGCGGGAACTTCGGCCGGCTGCTGGGCTTCCTCGAACTCCCGAACGGGGACGTCTACAACCGCGAAGCGGTCGCAGACGGCCGGGCGCGCGTCTACTCCTCCGGCTTCGACGCCCACGACGACTACTGGGACGCCGAGGACGCCGCGCAGGCGGCCGGCAGCGGCATCTGGGACATCTCGGACCCCGCGGGCGTCCCGGAGTCGGGCGACGACCCCGTCGAGTCGCTGTTCTTCCCGTCCCCGGTCGCCGTCACGGGGGACGAGACGGTCGTCGCGTCCGAGGGCGGCGACCCCCTGGTGGCCATCGACGAGTCCGCGAGGGTCGCGGCCGTCGGCGGCCCGCTCGTCGACGAGGGCTTCGAACCCGGCGAAGCAGGCGGCGAGGAACCGACCAACGACGGCCAGCAGGTGTACCCGTTCGTCGCGAACGTGGTCGACTACCTCGCGGACGGCGGTATCGCGGGGCCGGTGCTGTTCGACGGCGGTCACGGCCAGTTCAACAGCGGCTTCGGGCTGTCCGCGGAGGACGTGGCGTACTTCCAGCGCTACCTTGAGGGGCAGTCGACCGACGCCGTCGACAGCATCGCGCTGGAGGGCACGAACGACCTCACCGACGAGAAGGGGCCGGCGCTCCTCGACGCCGCCGGCGCGCCGGCGGCGAGCGCGCTCGTCGTCACCACGCCCGTCGACGGCTTCACGGCCGACGAGCGGAGCGCAGTCGCGGAGTTCGCGGCCGCTGGCGGCGCAGTCGTGCTCGTCGGCACGGCCGCGGACACCGACGCGCTCTCGAACTTCGACGACCTCACCGCCGACCTCGGGACGAGCGTCGGCTTCACCGGGGACGCGGTCACGGACTCGACGAACAACCTCGGCGGCGACGAGTCGCTACCCACGACGACGAACTTCCCCGGGCCGTCGGAGCTGTTCACGGCGTTCACGCCCGACGGCGGGTCGACGCCGACCGTCGAAATCACCGAACTCGACGACAGCGACGAGTACGTCGTCGTCGAGAACGCGGGCTCTGGGAGCGTAGACGTGACCGACTGGACGCTCTCCGACGAGACAGCGAAGACGTTCACGTTCCCGGCGACCACCCTCGCGGCCGGGGAGACGGTCGCCGTCACGACGAACGAGACGCCGGGCGACGCGACGCCGTCAGTCGACTACACCTACAACTGGGACGAGGGTAACGTCTGGAACGGCGGCGGCGACACGGCGACGCTGGCCGACGCGGACGGCGTCACCGTAGACGTGTACAGCTACTGACCCGGTGAGGCGGTGGCAACACCGCCTGCCACGACAACGGTTATTACACGCCACTGAAACGTCGGTGGTATGCCGGAACCGGAGGACGCCGTCGGTCACCAGGACCGCCAGACGACGCCCCCCAGTACAGGGAACGAGACCGTCCGCGGCACCATCGCAGGGCTCGCGCGGCGCGCGAACCCCGCGTTCGCGGCTGGCGTCGTGCTGGTGCCGGTCGCGGCGCTCGCGTACGCGGCGACGGTCGGCGGCCAGCAGCTCCACACCTACGTTCACGTGATGACGGGCGTGCTGTGGACGGGCATCGACGTGTTCATGGCGGCCGCGCTCGGCCCCGCTGTCGGCGGCCTCGCGGTCGAGAACCGCGCGAAGTTCTTCCGGCAGCTCACCCCGAAGACCGCCTTCCTGCTGCCGTCGCTGGCGGCAGTCACCATCGCCGGCGGCATCACGCTCGCGCTCCGCATGGACGGCCTGTTCAGCCACGCTCACGTCTGGCTCGCCATCTTCACCGCCGCCGCGCTCGTCCCGACGCTCGCGCTCGTCGGCTGGCAGTTCGACGCCTTCGACGACTGGCGCTGGCAGGCCTGGTTCGGTGTCGTCCTCCTCGGGAGCGGCGCGTACCTCGCCGCCACGCTGCCTGACTTCGGGTGGACCGAGCCCGTCTTCGTCGTCGCGCTCGCCGTCGTCGCGGTCCTGAACGTCCTCGGCTTCGGCGTGCTGATGCCCGGCGAAGTCCGGATGTACAGGGAGATGACCTCGGAGAACCCGGACGAAGAACTCATCGCGGACATCGGCATGCGGAACGCGAAACTCGGCGGCGTTCAGGGCCTCTTCCAGTTGGTCGTCGTCGGGACGATGGTGCTGATTCGGTGGCGCGTCCTCGGCTTCGACGCGCTGCTGTAGGTCGTCGACGTGGACTGGAGTCCCCTGCCAGTCGCTTCACCGTCAGCACTCCGCCACGGAGCGGGCAGCACGGACACCGTCGGGGTGCGCTCGAACCCGGCGCCGAGTCATTAACTAGTTCGGGTATTTTTAATACAGTAATTTTGTTGGTTGGGTCGATGGCCACAGACCCAGACCACCCCGAACCGGAAGAGACGGCCGTAGTCGGTCGCCGAATCGGCGCTCACGTCGTCGATTACGGAGTGGCCGCCGTGCTGACCGTGACGGCAATCGTGGGCAGTCGGCTACTGTTCACAGCGGTCGCCTCACTGGCAGGGCCGGGTGAACTCACCGGAGTCGCGTCCATGCTGAAGTGGCAGTTCGTCGCGCTGTGTCTCCTGGCGGCCGCGTTCAACACGTTCTTCGCCGAAGCAGCGTGGAACGGCCAGACCGTTGGCAAGAAACTGTTCGCCATCAAGGTCGTCACGACCCAGGGAGCGGCGTGCAACTACCGGCAGGCTGTCGTCCGGAACGCCCTCGAAGTCGTCGACGGAATCGCGTTGTTCCTCGTCGCGTCAGTCTCCATGTCGCGAAGCGAGTACCGGCAGCGCATCGGCGACCGAGTCGCGGACACGGTAGTGGTCCGCGCGTAGTCGGTCGGCGATTAGTTCCCGCGGTCCTGCATCTTCTCGTCCTCGGGCAGGTCGACGTTCGGGTCGCCCTTCATGCCCTCGCCGATGTTCGACGCGATTTCGGTGAGGCGCTCGGGGTCGTCCCAGTTGTTCACGGCGTCCACGATGGCGCGGCCCATCGCCTCGGGGTCCTCTGCGCCGAAGATGCCGGAGCCGACGAAGATGCCGTCACAGCCGTGGTGCATCATCAGCGCGGCGTCCGCGGGCGTCGCGATGCCGCCAGCGGCGAAGTTCACGACCGGCAGCCGCCCCATCTCGGCGGTCTCGTGGACGAGGTCGGCGGGTGCCTCGTGCTCGCGGGCCCACATCTCGCGCTCCTCGTGGCTCATGCCCTCCAGCTTCCGAATCGCGGACTTGATGTTGCGCTGGTGGTGGACGGCCTGGTTCACGTCACCGGTGCCGGCCTCGCCCTTCGTGCGAATCATCGCCGCGCCCTCGTCGATGCGGCGCAGCGCCTCGCCGAGGTTCCGCGCGCCACACACGAACGGCGCCGTGAACTCGCGCTTGTCGATGTGATACTCGTCGTCGGCCGGCGTCAGCACCTCGCTCTCGTCGATCATGTCGGCGCCGACGGCCTCCAGAATCTGGGCTTCCTTCGTGTGCCCGATGCGGGCCTTCCCCATCACCGGAATCGACACCTCGTCGATGACGCCCTCCAGGCTCGCCGGGTCGGCCATCCGCGCGACGCCGCCGCGCTTGCGGATGTCCGCCGGCACCGCTTCGAGGTTCATCACGGCGACCGCGCCGACGTCCTCCGCGATGCGCGCCTGCTCGCGGTCGACGACGTCCATGATGACGCCGCCCTTCTGCATCTTCGCGAACCCTCGCTTCACCAGCTCACTGCCGCGCCGCAGTTCCTCGAGGTCGGTCTCCGTAGCCATACCTGAACGTTAGCGCGGCGCTGCTTAATTGGGTCGGTCGCGGCACGAGCCCGGCGTGGTGGCAGGACCGCGGCGGTGCGCTCCCCGCGACGCCGCAGCACACGGCCCGGCTGTCCGGCCAGCACGCCCGACCCGACCGCCGGCGACGCCGCCCGCGACCGCAAGCGATATGCAGCGGTCGCGTGACGCCCGACGTATCGATGTCGACCCGCGACGCCCCCGCCGACTCCTCGTCTCGCGTCGACGGCCTCCCCTGGTACGTCGCGCCGCTCCCCGAGCGGCTGGAGGACCTCGCCCTGCGGCTTGCGTGGGTCATCGCCGCGATCAACTTCGCCGGCACCGCGTTCGGCTTCTGGTACTACCGCTTCCAGCTCGCCGACACGCCGCTGGCGGCGTGGGTGCTCGTCCCCGACAGCCCGGTCGCGACGCTGTTCATCGCGGGCTCGCTGACGGCGTACAAGCTCGACTGGGACGCCGACTGGCTGCACGCACTGGCGTTCTTCGGCTGCCTCAAACTCGGGCTGTGGACGCCGTTCGTCCAGCTCGTCGTGAACGGCCAGGGAACGCTCTGGTGGGGGATGTACTGGTTCCTCGCCGTGAGCCACTTCGGGATGGCCGTCGAGGCGTTCGTCGTCCACCGGTACGCGACGTTCTCCGTGCCCGCCGTTGGGCTGGCGCTCGCGTGGTACGGCGGCAACGACCTCGTGGACTACTTCCTGCGCGTCCTCGATGGCCCCCACCACACGCTGTTGCGTGCCGAACGCGTCGCCGGCGGCGGCTTCGACCACTCTCTGTACGCCCACGACATCGCAGCGGCCTGCGCGGTCGCGCTCACGATGCTCGCCGTCTTCCTCGCGCTCGCCGCCCGCATCGCGTACCTGAAGCGCTCGGCCTGACCGTTCGTGCCCGGCTTTTTGTCAGTCGCTCACGTCGAGCGTGACATGTACGACGCAGTCGCCGACCTCCCGCTGACCGTCGAGTCCGTTGGCCTGGAGCGCCGAGTGCGCCAGACGCCGGCCTTCGAGCGCGTGTCTACCGTCGTCGTCCTGCGCGGGGACGGCCGGACCGGCCGCGGCGAGGACGTGACCTACGAGGCCGACCACCACGACGACCTGCTCGACGCCGACCCCGACCTCGACGGCGTGCTCGCCGGCGACTGGACGTTCGACGAGTTCTCCGCGCGCCTGAACCAGACCGACCTCTGGCCCGCCGGCCTCCCCGAGCGCCGGGACTTCGTGGACTACCGGCGCTGGGGGTTCGAGGCCGCCGCCCTCGACCTCGCCCTCCGGCAGGCGGAGGAGTCGCTCGCCGACCGCCTCGACGCGGCCCACGACCCCGTGCGGTTCGTCGTCAGCAGCCGGCTCCCCGAGGGCGACACCGGCCGCGTCGAGACGCTGCTCTCGCGCTCCCCGGACGCCGAACTCAAGCTCGACCCGACGAGCGACTGGCCCGAGGCGACGTTCGACTACCTCCGGGAGACGGGCGCCGTCCGCATCCTCGACCTCAAGGGCGCCTACGAGGGGACCGACGTCGACCAGGCGCCCGACCCGGACCTCTACCGGCGCGTCTTCGAGGGCTTCCCGGACGCCGTGGTAGAGGACCCGGCAGTGACCGACGACACCCGCGGTGTCGTCGAAGCCAACGCCGACCGCGTCTCCTGGGACGCACCCGTCCACGGCCTCGACGACGTGCACGCGCAGCCGGTCGCGCCGGACTGGCTGAACGTCAAGCCCTCGCGGTTCGGCACAGTCGAGTCGCTGTTCGAGACAATTTCGTGGGCCGACGAGCACGGCGTCTCGATGTACGGCGGCGGCCAGTTCGAACTCGACGTCGGCCGCGGCCAGATTCAGGAACTCGCCGGACTGTTCTACGCCGACGGCCCGAACGACGTCGCGCCCGGCGTCTTCAACGACCCCGACCTCCCCGAGGAGCCGCCGACGAGTCCGCTGGCGGTCCCGAGCGACCACGTCGGCTTCGGCTACTGACCGCCGCGCTCGGCCGGAGCCGGGCGTCGCATCGGCTACGGGAGCTTCAGGTAGTTCGCGCCGTGCTGCTGGGCGCGCAACACCTCCGCGACGCCGGAACCGATGGCGTCCACGCCATCGGCCAGGTCGGCTTCGTCGTGGTCGAAGCGCTCCAGGGAGTTGCCACAGACCTTCAGCGCGACCCCCGACTCGGCCATCCGCTGGACGCTCGGTGCCTCCGGCGAGGTCGCGAGCAGGAACCGGACCGCCGGGCCGTTGACCACGAGCTGTATCTGTTCGGGCCGCACCTCGACGGCGTCGTCCCGGACCAGGTTCGCGAGGTTCCGGAGCGCCATCTGCCACTCGCTCGCTTCGTCGCTCGTGACGTGTACGACGACCCCGTGCGGAGCGTTCATTCGACCGATTGGTCGGGCTGCCGAGAGATAACTGTGGGGGTGCAGCCGCCTTCGGGACCGTCAGTTCCCGTTCTGGTGGTGTGCACGCACCCAGAGTTCGCCGATTCGGGAGAGCCGCGTCCGGTACGATTTGCCGTGTTCCTCGCGCTCGACGTACCCCTTCCCGCCCGGCCCGAGTTTGTCCACGGTGTAGGTGACCTTCGACCGGAAGCTGTCGGTGTACTCCTCGTTGAGGTCGTCGGCAAGCGCCGACGCCAGTTCGCTCACGGACTCGAACTCGCCGTGCTCGCCGAGCGTGAACAGGATGAGCTCCTCGAAGGGCTTCACGTTCGAGAACGACGCCACCGGCAGCTCGACGATGTGGCTGCCGCCGATGCGTTTGGCGCCGATGGTGGTGCCGCGCTCGTCGAACTCCGAGAGCAGGTCGCGGGCCGCTTCGAGGCGCTCCGTCACCTCGCCCTCGTCGACCGTTTCGGCGTCGCCCTCGTCGACGTCTGCCAGCAGGTCGGCGCTCGCCCGCAGCTCCTCGGCCAGTTCGGTCTCCAGGTACTTCTCGGGGGCCGTGTAGTACGTGTGGATGCGGTCGCGGTCCTCCGGGCGCTCCACCATCATCGAGTGGGCGGCCGTCGCGAACGCGAACGAGACGGTGCGGGGCATCGACGCGATGTTCACCCAGACCTCGCCCTCGGGGTCGGCGTCGAGTTCCTCCTCGATGAGCGCGAACGCCTGCTCGAAGGCGGCGTCGTAGTCGTAGACGTCCACGACGGAGACGCGCTCGGTCTCCGCGCCCAGGAGGTTCCGGAAGTCCTGTTCGAGTTTCTCGGAGATGCGCTGGCTGTACTCCACGTTCGCCTGACTCCCCACGGCGCCCTCGAGGAGAATCACGCGGTCGACCTGTAGCTGCTCGCGCACCAGCGGCGCGATGAGCCGGTCGTAGTCGAAGCCGACCGGCACGACGTGCGTCTGCATACCCCGGGCTTGGAGCATCGGCGGCAAAAGGCTACCGTGGCAGCCGCGGGACTACGCCGGGAGCGACACGCTGAGCGCGCCCTCGATGCGGGGCGACCCGAGCAGGCTCGGCCGCGGGACGGCCGACGCCACCTTCAGCCCGGCTCGGCCGTCGTTCACGTAGGCGTAGAGTTGGCGGTAGCGGACCGCGTGCGCGACCACGCCGTCGAGGGGCCACCGGTAGGTCTCCCCGCCCCCCTCGTACTTCGGGGTTCCCTTGCGCGCTTTCGTGTCGTCGGTCCGGACCGCGTGGACGACGCCCGCGAGTGTTAGCCGGTCCGCGGACGGCGACCCCTCGGCCGCCGCCAGCACCGGGCGCGCGAGCTCCAAGTCACGGTCTGCGTTGGACTCGTTGTCGGACAGGACCCGCTCCCGGACCGCGTCCGGGTCGTCGAGCGCGGCCGGGTCGAGTCCCGTCGCGTCGGCCACCGAGTCGGGCGGTCGTACCGGGCCGCTCGCGAGCTTCCAGCCGTGGCCAGTGTCGATGCCTCGAGTCGCCGACGCACCGGTGCCGCGGACGCCCAGCCGGTGAGTGCCGAGCAGGCCGCCGCTCCCGAGCGGTGTCGACCGGCGGCCGACCGCGACGGCGAGCACGTCGACGCCCACCTCCTTCGCGGAGCCGACGTCGTCGCCGATGTATCGCACGCCGACCAACTGGGTCACGTCCGCGCCGGGCAGGTCGGGCGAGTGGACTGCGGTCCAAGACGCGCCCGGCTCCGGCGGCTCGTCCGCCGAGCGCGTCGCCGTCTCCGCTATCGACGAGCGGTGGACGGGGTTGTCGGTGCCGTACGCGAACGCGCCGGCGGTGACGGCGGCGCCGCCGGCGAGCAGCCGGCGCCTGGTCAGTTGTCCGTCGTCGTCCGTGTCCATCTGTCCGGAGACAGAGCCCCACCCGGGTGTATCTTGTGGCTGGCGTCGTCGCCTGCGAACGCGGCCGACACCGCCAGCAGTAATACCCGCGCGCGCCCACCGTCGGCCATGAGCAAGTGGCTGGAGTCCGGGCTGCGGCGGGACGTCTGCGTCGTGGTCGCGGGCGAGGGGAATCCCACCCAGCAGTCGGTGAAACGCGCCGTCGAGCGGAAGAACGACGACCGCATCGACCCGAAGCGGTTCCGGGGCGCGGTCCAGAAGCTGGAGTCCGGGGGGTTCGTTGAGCGCGAACGGGACGGCCTCCACGACCGGCTCTCGCTCACGGACGCCGGCGAAGAACGGCTGCGCGCGCACCGCGAGTGGGAGGCCGGGTATCTGGACGAGTAGGTCAGTCGGCGCGCAGCGCGTCGACGTAGGTCGACGGGTTCTCGGTCGTGGCCGGGGTCGTGACGGCGGAGACGCCGACGGTGAGCACGAGGCCGAGGACGAGCCCGACGACCTGCGCGAACCACCCGAAGTACGACGAGGCGATGACGGGGACGCCGCCGAGCGTGACCGTCGGGCCGAAGACGGTCGCGAGGTAGAACGCCTGCGTGCCGGCGATACCCGCGAACATGCCGGCCTTCGTGGTGCGCCGCCAGTACATCGCGAGGGCGACCGGCGGGGCGAGCTGAGCGAACCCGCCGAAGGCGGTGGAGCCGACTTCGAGCAGGCTCCCCGGTCGGAGGAGGCTGCCGCCGAACGCGGCGATGGCGAAGACGGCGACGCCGACGCGGCCGAGCACGTCCTCGCGGCGGTCCGAGGCGTCGGCGTTGACGAACGGCCGGTAGATGTCCCGCGTGAAGTACGACGAGCCCGACAGCAGCATCGAGTCGCTGGAGGACATCATCGCGGCGAGCGCGCCGGCGACGACGAGCGCCGCGAACCAGCCGGGCGTGTACTCGTTCAGGAGGATGGGGACGATGTTCTCGCCGGCCGGCAGCGCGAGGCCGACGCCGTTCGCCCACGCCCCCATCAGGAACGCCGGCACGAACAGGAGGACGACGAGCAGCGGCCAGATAGCGAACGTGCGCTTGAGGGTGCGCTCGGAGTCGGCGACGAAGAACCGCTGGTTCACCTGCGGGAACATCGAGACGCCGACGGCGATGCCGATGGCCTGCGAGAGCATCCACTGCGGGGAGTACGCGCCGCCGCCGAGCGCGCGGAACTCCGCGGGGAGCGCGCCGGCGAGGCCGCCGCCGGTGCCCGCGATTTCGGTGGCGACCCAGAGGAACGCCACCCACGTGATGCCGAGCATGAACACGCCCTGCAGGGTGTCCGTCCACGCGACCCCGCGCATCCCGGAGATGGCGACGTAGACGACCATGAAGAGGGTGATGAGGCCGGCGCCCGCCCAGTAGGGGACGGCGCCGCCGGTGAGACCGACGAGGGCTTCGCCGGCGCCGATCTGCTGGAGCATCACGTACGGGAACAGCCAGAAGATGCTGACGCCCGCGACGAGCCCGCGGAGCCCCCGGGAGCCGAAGCGGTCGCCGAGCATCTCGCCGAGCGTGACGTAGCCGTTGGCCTTGCCGAGCAGCCACTGCCGGTAGCCGAGGAAGTACCACAGCAGGCCGAAGAGGACGCCGTCCATGAGGCCCATGACGAGAATCCACTCGGGGCCGTTGGCGTACGCGATGTTCGGGCCGGCGAAGAACGTGAACGCCGACAGCAGCGTGGCGAACGTCGTGAACAGGAGGACGCCGGTGCCGAGGCCGCGGCCGGCGAGGTAGTAGTCCTCGGCGCTGCGGTCCGTGACGCGGTACGCGACGAGGCCGACGGCGAGTGCCACCAGCATGTAGACGGTGACGACGCCGAGTTCGACGAGCGAGCCGCCGGTCATCGCTGGCCCACCTCGACGAACAGGCCCCAGTCGCGGCGCGCGAACGCGGCGAACGCGGCGGCGGTGACCCCCATCCAGGCGACGTGCCACCACAGCCAGACCGGGAGACCGGCGACGAGCGTGTCGCTGCGCCAGAGGAACCACGGGATTGCGAGTGCGAGCAGGACGGCGAAGCAGGCCGCCCACGCCAGTGCGCTCCGAGACACCATACTGTCACTGTGTCTGTTCGTTCCCCGGTTAAGTGTTGGCTTCGGTGTCGTACCGCGCCGGTTGTAGAGAAATATTCTCGGAAGGGGTCGGTCCGTCGCTCCCACGACAGGTATTTGGCGGGCGCGTTCCTACCAGAACACAACAACGTACCGATGGAGGACACCGCCAAGTACCTGATTCACGCGGACTTCGTCGTCGACGGCGTCGTCGAACGCAGCGACGTCGTCGGCGCCGCGTTCGGGCAGACGGAGGGCCTGCTCGGCGACGACCTCGCCATCCCGGACCTGCAGGACTCCGCGAAGCTCGGGCGCATCGACGTTTCCGTGGAGAGCGAGGGCGGGCAGTCCTTCGGCCACATCACCATCGCGTCGAGTCTCGACCGCGTCGAGACGGCGACGCTCGCGGCCGCGCTCGAAGCCGTCGAACGCATCGGGCCCTGCCGGGCGGACGTCGAAGTCGAACGCATCGAGGACGTCCGGGCGGCCAAACGGCGGGAGATCGTCGACCGCGCGAAGGAACTGCTCGCGAACGCCTTCGACGAGGGCGCCATCGACTCCGACGACATCCTCGAAGAGGTCCGGGAGAGCGTGCGCGTCGAGGACGTCACCGAGTACGCCGGTTACCCCGCCGGTCCGAACGTCGAGTCCAGTGACGCCGTCGTCGTCGTTGAGGGGCGCGCCGACGTGGTGACGCTCCTGGGGTACGGCATCAAGAACGCCGTCGCCGTCGAGGGCACGAACGTCCCCGACGAGGTCGCAGACCTCACCGCGGGGAAGACGGCGACGGCGTTCCTCGACGGCGACCGGGGCGGCGACATGATTCTCCGCGAACTCGACCAGGTCGGGGACGTGGACTTCGTGGCTCGCGCGCCCGACGGCGAGTCCGTCGAGGACCTCTCGCGGTCGGCCGTCGACACCGCGCTCCGCGAGAAACGCCCCGCGTCTGTCACCGGAGACGACCAGGAGCCCGACGCGGACGAGGGCGCGACCGCGGCCACGGACGGCAGCGCGACGCCGGCCCCGCCGGCCGACACCGACGCGACGCCGGCGGGCGGAGCGGACGGCGGCGGGACCGAAGCGGCGTCCCCGCCCGATTCGGCCGCCGGGCGAGCGGACACCGACAGCGTGACCGACACGCCGGACGGCGCGGCCGACGACGAGACCGGGTCCGAGACAGCAACGGCGGACGCCGAGTCCGGCGACGTTGGCGTCGCGGACGTCCCGATGACGCTCGGCGACCACGTCGACGAGGTGGTGGGCGGCGGCACCGTCCGGCTGCTCGACGACGACCTCGACGTGCTCGCCGAGTCGCCCGTCGACGAGGCCTTCGACACGCTGGAGGCAGCGACCGGGACACCGAAGGCGGTCGTACTCGACGGCACGGTCACCCAGCGGCTGCTCGACTTGGCCGCCCAGCGCGGCGTCGCCTCGCTCGTCGGAACGGCGACCGGTGACTTCGTGAAACAGCCCGTCGGCACCCGCGTCCACGCGGCCGACGACGTCTGACTAGGTGCGAGGGACTCGGCGGCGAGAAGACGACCGAACAGGGCGCGCTACGCCAGGCCGACGGCGAGCGCGAGCAGCCCGCCGGCGACCCCGCCGGTGAGCGTCGCGAGGAAGTTCACGCTCTGGTTGCCGAGCCGGCGGCCCTCGATGGTGGCGCCGGCCAGGCTGTCGGCAGTCATCCCGACGACGCCGGCGGCGACGACGACGGCCGCGCCCGCGACCCCGACATCGAACAGGAGGAAAGACAGCCCGGCGATGACGGCAGCGCCGGTCACGCCGGCGAGTTCGCCTTGCCAGGTGACGGCGCCGTCGGTCCCGGGGTCGACGCGCTCGAACGTCGTGACCAGCCGGGGCGTGTCGAACAGCCCACCGACCTCCGAGGAGAGCGTGTCCGCCAGCGCCGTCGCGACGCTGCCGGTGTACGCGTAGAGGAAGACGGTGTCCGACAGCGGCACGTGGGCGTGTGCGGCGTACAGCAGCAAGGCGATGAGCGCGGCCGCCGAGTTCCCGAGGACGTTCCCGGTGCCGCGAGCGCCGTCGTTCGGTTCGGCGACGCCGCGGTCGGCCTTCCGCTCGTAGCGGAACTTCGTGGAGAGGCTGCCGACCGCGAAGAACGAGACGAGGACGATGAACCAGCCGTAGTCGCCGAGCACGACCGCGAGCAGCCCGAGGAAGACCCCGGTGAACATCCCCGCGACGGACGTCGCGCCGAGCGCCCGCGACACCCACCCGAACGCGGAGGTGACGACGAGCGCGACGAGCACGCGCTCCCACGCCAGCGCCGTCGGGACCTCCGACAGCGGCGCGAGCACGGCGAACAGCCACAGCAGGAGCGCGACGGTCGCGAGCACGAGCGGGTCGTCGCGCGCGACGAAGAACGCCCGCATGATGCCGGCGAGCAGCGCCGCGCTCGCCGCGACGAACACGAACTGCGGGTAGTTCGCGGCGGCGTCGGTGAGCGCCGCGACTGCGACCTGACCGGCGAACGCGGCGGCGGCCGCCACCACCACGAAGCCGACCATCGAGAGCGTGCGGTTCTCCCGCACCTGCAGGACGAGTCTGCGGCCGAGGTCGCCGTAGCCGACGACGAGCACGGACGCCACGAACACGCCGACCGGCACCTCGAACAGGGGGACGAGCAGGCCGACGCCGGCCGCCGCGAGCGCGAACGCGACGAGCGTCCGCAGTCGCTCCTCGCGTCGGTCCTGCGCGGTCGAGAACACCTCGAACAGCCAGCCGTCGGTGACGACGGCGCCGAGCACGGCCACGGCCGCGAACGGCACCGCGGCTGCCCGACCCAGGAGGGGTGCGGACAGCGACAGCGTCGCCACGAGCGCGAACGCCAGGGCGCGCCGCAGACTCCAATTCACGTCTGCCACCGATTTGCCGGCCCCGCACTTAACTTCCCCGAACCCGCGACCCGCAACGTTTTGGGCGGCGGCGGGCGTCGACCCCGACGTGGCCCTCTACGACTACTATCTCGCCGCCCGGGTCCGCCGCCATCCCGCCGCCGGGCCCGACCACGTCGCGGTGGTCATCACGGAGCGCGACCTGCTGGAAGCGGGCGCCTACGACACGCTCGCGGACTTCTACGGCTGGGCGTTCGACTACGGCGCCGACCGCCTCACAGTCTACGTCAGCGTCCTCGACGAGGCCGCCGTCCCGACGCTGGAGCGCGAACTCGCGGGCGTCGACGCGCCCCGGGAGATGGCGGTCCGGGGGCCGGCGGACGACGAGCGCGCCGACGCCCCCATCCAGGTGAGCGTCGGTCACGGCGGCAAACAGGAGTTCGCGACCGCCGTCCGCAACGTCGCCGAGGCGGTCGAACGGGGCGACCTCGCCCCCGAAGACATCGACGAGAACGTCGTCGAATCCGAACTCGTCTTCCCCGCCGAACCAGACCTCGTCATCAAGACCGGCGCCGAGCGGCTCTCCGACTTCATGATCTGGCAGTCGGTCTACTCGGAGCTCTACTTCACGGACGTGAACTGGCGGGACTTCCGGAAGCGCGACTACCTGCGGGCGGTGCTGGACTACCAGAACCGCCAGCGGCGATTCGGGCGGTAGACCGCGTCCGGTTCCGCGAGCGTCAGTCCGCCGACTGTCCCTCGCCCTCGACGTCCTCGGGCGGGTCCGGCAGCGTGCCCTTGAAGCGGTCGAGAATCCGGCGGGCTTCCTTCACTTCGGAGCCGAGCGCGCGGACGAGCGCGAGCGAGCGCTCGGCCCGCGTCCGGCGCCAGGACGCCTCCCGGGACTCGTAGGTCCGAACTGCGCGCAGGAAGTCCACTTTCGAGAACTCCGGCCAGTACGGCGTGCAGAAGAAGACCGCGGCCTCGCTGCCGTTGGCGTGCCACGGCAGGAAGTTCGAGGTGCGCTCGTCACCACCGGTGCGGATGATGAGGTCGACGTCCGCGACGGGGCTGGTGTGCAGCCGGGACTCGATGGCCTCGAAGTCGACGTCCGCGGGGTCGAGGTCGCCCCGTTCGACGGCCTCGGCGACGCCGCGGGCGGCGGTCAGGAGTTCGTCGCGGCCGCCGTACGCGAGCGCGACGTTCAGCGCGAAGCCGTCGTAGCCCGCAGTCCGGGACTCGGCGTACCGGACGGCCTCCTGGACGCGTTCGGGGAGCCGGTCGGTGTCGCCGATGGCGCGGATTCGGACGCGCTCGTCGTGGACGCGGTCGGCCTCCGCGAACTCCGTGAGCTTCGCCTCGAGGAGGTCGAAGAGGTGTTCCTGCTGCTCTTCGGGCCGCTCGAAGTTCTCCGTGGAGAAGGCGTAGAGTGTGAGCTCCTCGACGCCGAGGTCGGCACACCAGTCCAGGACCTGCTCGGTGGTCTGGGCGCCGGACTGGTAGCCGTCGGTGGCGTCGTCGCCGTGCTCGCGGGCGTACCGCCGGTTCCCGTCCTGGATGACGGCGACGTGGGCGGGTGCGCCGTCGATCTCCCGGCGGAGCACGCGCTCGTAGACGGCGCTGGCAGCGTCTCGCAGCCGGTCTCGCATCGTCGGAGACGACAACGCTCTCACGTATCAGCTTTCCGTTCGCTGGTGTTATCCGTGCAACCGAACGAGTTCGGACGGCTCCGGGGGGCGACAGCGGGGCAATCGCCACACGTAAGCCGGCGAGCCGAGACGTCTCGGGTATGAGCGAGACGGCGAACGCCGACCTGTACCGGCAGACTGTCGAGTTGCTGCAGCCCGGCGACATCGAGCTCGCTGGCGCGGTCGTTCACACCACCTACGACAACGACGAGGAGAGCAAACTCCACCAGCTGACGCTGGACGCGGGCGACGCCGTCGCCGACCACGCCGAGAAGGGCGACACGTACGTCTACTCGGGCAACGACAGCGACGAGTTCGGCGTGAACCAGCACCAGGGACTCACCATCGACGGCGACGAGTTCGTCTGGGAGTGCCAGCAGCTGCTGCGCGAGGGCGTCTTCTCCGTCGTCCTGTACTGGGAGGCGACCGGCGACCACGAGGCGGTACTCGACGACGTCCGGGCGGTCGACGGCGTGGCGGACGTCGTCGCTATCACCGAGGACGGCTTCGACGCGTAGGGAGTTCCAGCGAACTGGGAGGCATTCGGGCTGTTTATTGGGCGTGACTCCCGAGACCCGTGCATGGAAATCGGGGAGCTAGACGACCGGGACCGCGCCGTCCTGAATGCGTTCCAGGGCGGGTTCCCGGTCGTACAGCGACCGTTCGAGCCCGCGGCGCAGGCGCTCCGGTCGCGCGGCGTGGAGATGGACGGCGACGAACTGCTCGAACGGGTACAGCGCCTGAACGACGAGGGCGTGCTGACGCGGTTCGGCGCGCTCATCAACGCCGAGGAGATCGGCGGCGCGGCGTCGCTGGTGGCGATGCACGCTCCCGAGGAGCGCTTCGACGAGATTGCAGAGACCGTCAACGACGTGCGGGCGGTCGCGCACAACTACGAGCGCGAACATCCGCACCTGAACATGTGGTTCGTCGTGTCGGTCGCCGACCGGGACGTCGAGGACGTACTCGCCGAGATCGAGGAGGAGACCGGCCAGGAGACGTACAACCTCCCGAAGCAACAGGAGTTCCGCGTCGAGGCGAAGTTCCTCGTCGACGGCCCGGTGTCGGACGGCGACGTGGACCTCTCCCACCTGGGGACGGCCCCGGAGTCGACCGACCGAGACAGTCTGTCCCCGGCGGAGCGCGACCTCGTGGTCGCCATCCAGGACGGGCTGCCGGTCGTGGAGACGCCGTTCCGCGCGGTCGCCGACGACCTCGGTCGGGACCCGGAGTGGGTGGTGGAGACCATCCGGCGGTTCAACGCGGAGGGGAAGGTGCGTCGCGTGGGCGTCATCCCGAACCACTACGCGCTCGGGTACACGGAGAACGGGATGACCGTCTGGGACGTGCCCGACGACGTCGTCGACGAGGTCGGGCCGGCGGTGGCGAGCATGGACTTCGTCACGCACTGCTACGAGCGGCCGCGCCACGAGGGCGTCTGGGAGTACAACTTCTTCGCGATGACCCACGGCCGCAGCGAGGAGGAGAGCGCCGAGCGCGTCGAGCAGGTCCGCGAGGTGATGGACGAGTACTGGGACGTCGGCGAGGACGACTGGGACACCCTGTTCTCGACGCGCATCCTGAAGAAGACGGGCATCCGACTGGAGGAGCGCGCGACGGCGAACACCGCGTGAGCATGATTCCCCTGTTCCACGACTTCCGCGAGGAGTCGGTGCTGGTCGTCGGCGGCGGCAGCGTCGGCGCCCGGAAAGCCCGACGGTTCGCCGCGGAAGCCGACGTGACCGTGCTGTCGCCCGAGTTCGGTGACCGCGAGTTCGGCGACGCGGCCCTCGTCAGGGCGGGGCCGAGCCCCGAGGAGGCCGGGGAGTGGGTCGCCAGGGTCGGCCCCGCACTCGTCGTCGCGGCGACCGACGACGCCGCCGTGAACGCGGCGTTCGCGGACGCCGCCCGCGACGCCGGTGCGCTCGTGAATCGCGCCGACGAGTCGGCGCGCGACAGCGGCGAGGCCGGACGGGGCGCCGATAGCGTGGTCGTCCCGGCGACGGCGGGAGAGGACCCAGTGACGGTGGCGGTGTCGACCGGCGGGCGGAGCCCCGCGCTCTCGAAGTACCTCAGAGAGCAGGTCGAGGCCGAATTCGCCGGCGCCGGCGGGATGGCCGAGCTCACCGCGGACCTCCGAGCGGAGTTGAAGGCGTCGGGAACGCCACCGGCCGACCGCCGCGATGCGGTACGGGCTGTCGTGCGTTCGGAGCCGGTTTGGAAGGCTTTACGTACCGGAGATGCAAACGCTCGGAAGAGAGCCGAGGCCGCCGTCGGGCGTGCCGTCGGCGACGTAGAGTGGTCGACATGAACGGAAACACTGGTGTCGTCTCCGGCGTCCGCGTCTCGCACGAGACGGCCTCACTCGACGAGCTGGCTGCCGCGAGCGCCGCGTCCACGGCGGCGGCGCTGGACGCGCTGCTGGAGCAGCCACCGGTCGAGGAGGCGTTCGTGCTCCAGACGTGTCACCGCGTGGAAGCCTACGTCGTGACCGCGGGCCAGGCGTCCGGCCGGCGGGCACTGGGAACGGCCGGCTTCGACCCGGCCGGTGCGGGCGCGGTGTCGATGGGGCACGAGGAGAGCCTGCGTCACTTGCTGCGGGTAGCGGCCGGCCTCGAGTCGCTCGTGGTCGGCGAGGACCAGATTCTCGGCCAGCTCCGGGACGCCTACGACGCCGCGAAGGACGCGGGCGGCATCGACCGGGTGCTCCGGGAGGCGGTGACGAAGGCGATGCACGTCGGCGAGCGCGCTCGCACGGAGACCGCAATCAACGAGGGCGCGACGTCGCTGGGGACGGCGGCGGTGCGACTCGCCGAGCGGAAGACCGACCTCGAGGACGCTCGCGCGCTGGTCGTCGGTGCCGGCGAGATGGGAGCGCTGGCGGCGAAGGCGTTCGCGAGCGCGGACGTCGCCGAAGTCGTGGTGGCCAACCGGACGCCCGAGCGCGCCGACCGGGTCGCCGACAACGTAGACGCGCCGACCGAGACGACCGACCTCGCTGACGCCCGCGGTCGCCTCAGCGCGGCCGACGTGGTGGTGACGGCGACCAGCAGCCCCGAACACGTGTTCCCGGGGCGGGCGTTCTCGGACGCGGGGGAGACGGTCGTCGTCGACCTTGCGCAGCCGCGTGACGTCGCGCCTGCTGCGGGCACACACGACGCGGTGTCCGTCCACGACCTCGACGACCTGGAGGCGGTGACGGCGGCGACCCGGGAGCGCCGCGAGGACGCCGCCCGCGAGGTCGAGTCGATGATCACCGAGGAGTTCGAGCACTTGCTCGCGCAGTACAAGCGCAAGCGCGCCGACGAGGTCATCGCGCGGATGTACGAGAGCGCGGACCGCCTGAAGGGCCGGGAGGTCCAGACGGCGGTGCAGCGCCTGGAGGCCGAGCGCGGCGAGGAGCTGCCCGACGCCGAGCGGGAGGTCGTCGAGTCGATGGCGGACGCGCTGGTGAGTCAGCTGCTGGCGGCGCCGACACGGAGTCTGCGGGACGCCGCCGCGGAGGACGACTGGTCGACTATCGCGACTGCGCTGGAGCTGTTCAACCCGGACTTCGAGGACGAGATGCCCTTCGAGGTGCCGGGCGGCGGCGTGGCTCCGGCCGAGTCCGAGGACTGACGGCCTGTTCTGGCGGCGTGGTTGCCGGCGACTAGGATTATGTGGCTGGACAGCCAGTACTCGCGTATGGCAGAACTCCTCGACGACGACGCCATCGAGTCCCGGCTGCCCGACCAGTGGCACCTGGAGGACGACGAAATCGCGCGCACCTACGAGTTCGACGACTACCTCGAAGGAGTGGCGTTCGCCTCCGAGGTCGGCGAAATCGCCGAAGAGCAGTTCCATCACCCCGAGATTCGTATTCGGTACCAGAAGGTCGAGGTGCGGTTCACGAGCCACGAAGAGGGCGGTGTCACCGACCAGGACATCGACATGGCGGAACGCACTGACGCGCTCCGGTAGATGGACGCGGCGTACGTGTTCGCCGTGCGGTTCCGGCTCGACCCCGGCCGCGGCGTCGCCGTCGAGCCGGAGACGTTCGAGACGCGACTGCGGCGGCCCGCGGACGACCCCGGCGCGTCGGGGTGGCTGTTCTTCCGTGACAACCTCTGGCGCGGCGACCTCGCGGACTCCGAGTCGTTCCGCGACCGGACCGCCGACGCGCTCGGCGTCCCCGTGGAGTCGGTGGAGTACCGCGCGCTGGAGACCGACCGCGAGTACTACGACGCGCTCCGGGAGACCGTCGCGACGGACCTCGCGCCGTTCAACGCCGACAGCGTCGACGAAGTCGTCTCGAAGTACCTCGGGAGTTCGGTGGAAGTTCGGGGGTAACGACCGGCTAACAGCCGTCCTCCGTAGGTAGTGTGGGAGATTACCGGCCCAACTGGTAACAACGCGTTTTCCGGGGTCTCCCCAACCCGCACACGATGCGTCGTGAGTACCTCGTCGTCGCCGTCGCGCTCCTCCTCGCCACCGCGGGGTTCGGTGTCGTCAGCGCGCAGTCTCCCGCGGCCGTCGGTGGCGCGACCGGCGCACAGTCCGCCGATACCGCCCAGCAAGCACAGCAAGCGTCCTGTGACTACGCCGCGCTGTACGACCAGACAATCGACTCCGTCGTCGGCGTTCGGACGGCGTCCGGGCAGGGCTCCGGGTTCGTCTACCAGAGCGCGTCCGGCGACGGCGCGAGCTACGTCGTGACGAACGCGCACGTCGTCGGTGACGCGAGTTCGGTCACCGTCCAGTTCTCGAACGAGGCGTCCAGCACCGGCGAAGTGGTCGGCACCGACGCCATCGCGGACCTCGCGGTCGTCCGCGTCGACGCGCCGAGCGGCGTCGAAGCGCTCCCGGTCGCGTCGTCGACGCCCGACCCCGGCGAGAAGGTCGCCGCCATCGGGAGTCCGTTCGGCCTCGACGAGACTATCACGCACGGCATCGTGAGCGGCGTGAACCGCTCGCTGCCGACCGGCCAGAACGCCGCCATCCCGACTGTCGTCCAGACGGACGCGCCCATCAACCCCGGGAACAGCGGCGGCCCACTGGTCACCTGTGACGGCACAGTCGTCGGCGTCAACACGGCCGGCCTGCAGGCGTCACGGGCCGACAACATCGGCTTCGCCGTTCCGTCGACGCTCGTCGAGCGCGTCGTCCCGGCACTCGTCGAGAACGGGAGCTACGCCCACTCGAACCTCGGCGTCGCCGTGCACCCGGTCACCCCCCAGCTCGCCGCGGCGAACGACCTGAACACGACCGAGGGAGTCTACGTCCACCAGGCCAGAGCGGGGTCGCCCGCAGCCGACGTTCTGCAGGGGACGACCGAGAGTACCGTCGTCGGCGAGAACCGCGTCCCGGTCGGGGGTGACGTCGTCGTCGCTATCGACGGCCGCCAGGTGAACACCACGAAGGCCCTCGGTGCGTACCTGTTCACGGAGACTCGGCCCGGGGAGGCGGTCACGCTCACGGTCGTTCGCGACGGCGAGCGCCGGCAGGTCGAGGTGACGCTCGGCGAGTGGCCGGAGCCGGAAGCAGCCTGACTGCCGACTCGTCGGGCACGCGTCCCCGGGACGCCGCCCGACTACCCAAAACCCTGATATTCTCCGCGCCCGTACGTTCCTGCCCTATGGGTTCCCCGTCTCCGGACTACGACGTGTGGCTGTTCGACTTCGACGGGACGCTCGTGGACACCGAGTGGTCGTACACGCGAGCGGTCTTCGACCGGGTCTGCGACCGGCTCGGACGGCGGTTCACCGACCGCGAGGCCGAAGTGCTCTGGCACGGCCTCGGGGGTAGTCGCGACGTCCGCCTCCGGAGCTGGGGTATCGACCCCAGCGAGTTCTGGCCGGCGTTCCACGCCGTCGAGGACCCGATGGAGCGCGCGGAAGCCACCTACCTCTACGACGACGCGCGGTCGGTCGGCGACATCGACGCGCCGACCGGTGTCGTGACCCACTGCGCGGAGTTCCTCGCCGAGCCCATCATCGACCACCTGGACGTCGCCGACTGGTTCGATGTCGTGGTGTGTTGTGACGACGACACCGGCTGGAAGCCCGACCCGCGCCCCATCGAACTCGCGCTCCGTGACCTCGGCGCCGACCGGGACGCCCGCGGCGTCTACGCCGGCGACGCCGCCAGCGACGTCGGCGCCGCGAAGAACGCGGGGCTGGACGCCGTCCACGTGGAGCGCCACGACCCCGGGAAGCGCGGCCACTGCGTGCTCGGTGACCACCGCGTCACCTCCTTCGACGGCTTCCTCGGCGCCGGAACACCCGATAATTCGACTTAATCGGCCTGAATTCGGTGTCAGCGAGCTGCTAGTTGAATAGCCTGGCGCGCTACCGGTCAGACGGCGACGACCGCTCGTCGCCTGTCAGGGCACGATTCAGAGCACGTCACGCCGGCGCTGTTCCCCCTCCAGTCGCCGGCGACCGGCCGCACTTCCGCTGCACTCCCCTCGTGCGGTCGGCCCCCGGGGCGGGGACCGCACCCGTACTCCCACCACCTCGCCCTCTTGCTCTCGTCCGTTCCTCCGTCCCCGTCCGGCCACTCGACACCGAGTGCCGAGACCACCGGCTTTAACGCCTCGCCGTCCCAACCTGCGTCCATGTCCCGCCTGCGCGAAGCCCTGGGGAATCTGCCCGACGCGGTGTTCGTCGACGTCCACGAACGCGACGACGAGTACCTGTTCGTCGTGGACGTCTCGGGTGTGTCCGCCGCCGACTTGGACGTGCGCGTGAGCGCTCGGACGATCGTCGTCGACGCGCACCGCCGAAAAGCGGTTCCCGACGGGTTCGACTACCGCCGGGAGGAGCGCCCGCTGTTCCTGGACGTCGAACTGCCGCTGCCGCCGGACGCGACTGCGGACGACGCCGAAGCGTCCGTCGACAGCGGCGTCTTGGAGATTCGGCTGCCGCGGCGCGGAGAGTCCGGCCGACGCGTGCCGGTCGAGGGGTGACCGGTGGCGGTACTCAGGTCGTACCGGCGGTTCGCCGTCGTCTTCTGGCAGTTCCTCCCGCTGCTGTGGGGGTGGGCACGCGACCGACGCCGGTTCCTGCTGTTCGGCGGGAGCCGGTCTGTCACTCCCGACGTGCGCCGGGAACGAGCACAGATACTGCTGGAGTCGCTGCTCGCGCTCGGGCCGACGTTCATCAAACTCGGGCAGTTGCTGTCGACGCGCCCCGACGTGCTGCCGGCCGAGTACATCGAGGTCCTCGAAGAGCTCCAGGACCGCGTACCGCCGGCTGACTGGTCGGCGGCGAAAGTGGTCATCGAGGACGAGCTCGGACCGGTCGACGAGGTGTTCGACGACTTCGACCGGGAGTCCATCAGCGGCGCGAGCCTCGGCCAGGTGTACACCGCGAAGGTCGACGGCGACCCGGTCGCCGTGAAGATTCGGCGGCCGGGCATCGAGGATCTCGTGGAAGCGGACCTCCGAGTCATCCGGTGGTCGATTCCGCTCGTCGTGCGGTTCGTCGGACAGGGCCAGGCGTTCAGCCTCGAGAACCTCGCCGACGAGTTCGCGAAGACCATCCGCGAGGAGATGGACTACGCCCGCGAAGGGCGGATGCTCCAGGAGATTCGCGGGAACTTCACCGACAACCCCGACATCGTGATTCCGCGCGTGTACGACGACTACTCCGACGCTCGCGTCCTCACGATGGAGTACGTCTCCGGGACGAAGATATCCGACGTCTCCGAGTTGGAGGCCAGGGACGTCGACCGGTCGCAGGTCGCCGAGACGCTCGAAGAGGCGTACCTCCAGATGATCATCTCGGACGGCGTGTTCCACGCCGACCCGCATCCGGGGAACCTCGCCGTGCAGGACGACGGCAGCATCGTGTTCTACGACTTCGGGATGAGCGGCCGCGTCGACCCGTTCATCCAGGACAAGATTGTGGAGTTCTACATCGGCGTGGCGAACCAGGACATCGACGGGATTCTGGACGCGCTCATCGAGATGGGGACGCTGTCGCCGGAGGCCGACCGCGCCGTGATGGCCGACGTGATGGAACTCGCCATCCAGGACGCTCGCGGCGAGGACATCGAGACCTACCGCGTCCAGCAGATCATCGGGAAGGTCGAGGACACCATCTACGAGTTCCCGCTGCGGCTGCCGCCGAACCTCGCGCTCGTGCTGCGCGTGGCGACGGTCGTGGAAGGGGTCTGTGTCACGCTCGACCAGGACTTCGACTTCATCACGGTGGCGACGGACTACCTCACCGAGCAGGGCTACCGCGAGGAGTCCATCCGGCAGTTCGTGGAGGGCACCGCGGAGGACTTCCAGGCGGCGGCCACCTCGGCGGTCCGGGTGCCGCCGAAGCTGGAGAGCGCACTCGACAGGGTCGAACGCGAGGACCTCCACGTGCGGGCGGACCTGGAGGACAGCAACCGCGTCATCGACAAGCTCGGTCGCCGGGTCGTCCTCGGGCTGGTGCTGGCGACGAGCGTGCCGACGACGGCGTTCCTGTACGTGACCGCGGACCTCCTCTCGGCGGGCGTGTCGGCCGGGTTCACGGCCTCGGTCGCGCTCGCGCTGTACCGGTCGTTCCGGCGGCGGGAGAGCGGTCTGCGTGCGAGCCCGCAGTTCACGCGCCAGAGCCTCCGCGAGCGCGACTGAGAGGAGTGACGCGAACGCTGGTTTCTTGCTCGTCCCGGCCCGCCTGTGACGCATGTACCTCGCCGACGAAGCGTGGCCCGAACTGAGGGAGTACTTCGCCGAAGAGTCGCTGGCCATCGTACCGTTGGGGTCGACCGAACAGCACGGCCCCCACCTGCCGGAGTCGACCGACCACACCATCGCGGAGGCGTTCGCCCGGGAGGCCGCCGAGCGCACCGGCTTCCTCTGCACGCCGACCGTGAACGTCGGCGTGAGCCCGCACCACCGCCAGTTCCCGGGGACGATGTGGGTCGACCCGCCCGAGTTCCGTGACTACGTGGAGTCGTTCACGCGGAACCTCGCGTACCACGGAATCGACCGCGTCGTGTTCGTGAACGCCCACGGGGGGAACGTCCAGCACCTCCGCGAGGTCGGCCGCCGGGTGCGGGACGACGGCACGGCGTACGCCGTCGAGTGGATGTGGGACGAGTCCATCCCGGAGTTGGTCGACGAGGTCTTCGAGCAGAACGGCCCCCACGGCGGCCCGAAGGAGACGGCGATGATGCAGTACCTCGACGGCGAGCACGTCCACGACGACCGCCTCGAAGAAGCCCGGGACGGCGGCGTGGCGAGCGTCGCGGACGCCGACACCGTCAAGCACGGGGCTCGCACCTTCTACGACGCCATCGACAACACCGACAACGGCGTGCTCGGCGACCAGACCGACGCCACGGCCGAGACGGGCGAACGGCTGTTCGAGGCCGCGACCGACCAGCTCGTCCAGCTCTGCGAGTGGCTGGACGCCCAGGCCTTCGAAGCCCTGCTGCCGAAGGAGCGCGTGTAGCGAGGTGGCGCCCTACCGGCGTTCGCGGGTGCGGCGGTCCACGAAATCCCGAATCGGCTCCCACCACCACCGCCACTTCCACACCCACAGCATGGCGCCGAGGACGAGAGAGTACATCACGGGGGTGGTCGACTGGCCCGTGACCAGTCCGTAGCCGGGAATCACGACCAGCAGCATGACGAGCAGCAGGAGTCGGTTGGAGACGAACTGCGAGCGAGGCATGACGGGTGCGTCTGGGGCTTCGACTGGCGCTCGTATCTGCGTTGTGGCGGAGTGTGGCCAGCCAGTCGAGGCCCCGGGTTCCGCCGCCCGCGCTGTTTTCACGGCCGCCCGCGAACGACGCGTATGGACGCTCCCACCTTCGAGCTAGAGCGGTGGTTCGCCGAGGTCGAGGCCGGCGCGGACGTGATGCTCGCCGAGAGCGGCGTGCGCAGTCTCCCGGCGAGCGACTTCGACACGGACCCGGGTGAGTTGGGGTACGTGATTCCGACGAACGGCGAGCCGGCGCTGCGGGACGCTATCGGCGAGCGCTACGGCCGGAGCGCCGACGAGGTGGTCTGCACGGTCGGGACCCAGGAGGCGAACTTTCTCGTCTTCCAGTCGCTGCTGTCGCCCGGCGACCACGCCGTCGTCGTGACGCCGACGTACCAGAGCCTGCACGCGATTCCCGACTCCATCTGCGACGTGACGCGGGTCGAACTAGAGGCGCCGGACTGGACGCTCAACACCGACGCGGTCGCCGACGCGATTCGGCCCGAGACCGAGTTGGTGGTGCTGAACAACCCGAACAATCCGACGGGCCGCCAGCACGACACCGACATCGTCGAAGCGGTCTACGACCTCGCGGCGGACGCCGGCGCCTACCTGCTCGGAGACGAGGTGTACCGACAGCTCTCCCCGAACCCCGCGCCGGCCGTCGCGAGCCTCGGCGAGCACGGCCTCAGCACCGCCGGCCTCTCGAAGTCCTACGGCCTCGCGGGCTGCCGGTTCGGGTGGCTCGCCGGCCCCGAGGACGTCGTCGAGGGCGTCGAGGCGTGGAAGGACTACACCACCATCTCGCCGGGAGCGTTCGGGCACCACGTCGCCGAGCAGGTGTTCGGCGTCGGCGACTTCGAGTCCCGGGAGGCGAGCCTCCGACAGGCGGCGCTGGACCACGTCGCGACGAACGCCGAGATTACCGCGGAGTGGGCTCGCGAGCACGGCCTCGGCTGGGACGACCCCGTGGGCTGTAACGTCTTGCTCGACGTGCCCGAGGGGTTCGCGGACTCCCGGGCGTTCTGCCGGGCTGTCGTCGAGGAGGCGTCGGTCGTACTCGCTCCCGGTGACTGCTTCGGGGTCGAAGGGACGTTCCGGCTCGGGTTCGGGCTGCCGACTGCGGAGCTCCGGGAGGGGCTGGAACGCGTGGCTGGCGTGCTCTAGGCCGCGAGTCCGTTCCAAACGGTTTATACTGGGCAGGCGAGAATCCGGGCACATGGCGAAAGAGCAGAAGGAAGTGCGTGACCTGCAGGAAGGCAACTACGTGATGATGGAGGACGCCGCCTGCCAGATCAACGCCTACAGCACCGCGAAGCCCGGTAAGCACGGCAGCGCGAAAGCCCGTATCGAGGCTCGCGGCATCTTCGACGACAAGAAGCGCTCCCTGAGTCAGCCGGTCGACCAGAAAATCTACGTCCCGATTGTCGACCGCAAGCAGGGCCAGATCGTCTCGAAGGAGTCCGCGACCGTCGCGCAGGTCATGGACCTCGACACGTACGAGACGGTAACGATGCAGATTCCCGAGGACCTCGACATCCAGGCCGACGACAACATCGAGTACCTCGAGTTCGAGGGCCAGCGGAAGATTCTCCAGGACTAGATGTTCCCCGGCGCCCGCGACGCCGACCCCGACGACCCTGGGGCGGCAGCGGACTACGTTCTCGTGGGCGCGCCACTCGACGTCTCTACGTCTTTCCGCCCCGGGACTCGCTTCGGCCCCGGTGAACTCCGGAAGCACGCCGCGACGTTCGAGGACTACCACCCCGAGACGCGCACGCACTTCTCCGACCGCTCGGTGGCCGACTACGGCGACGTGCGCGCCTGGAACGACGCCGCGGAGTACCTCGACTACCTGGAAGGCGTCCTGACTGACGTCCACTGGAACGACGCGACGCCGCTGCTCGTCGGCGGCGAGCACACGGTCACGGTGGCGGCGGTGCGCGCGCTCGACCCGGACGTGTTCGTCGCGCTGGACGCACACCTCGACCTCCGGGAGGCCCTCGACGGCGACCCGTTGAGTCACTCGACGGTCACCCGACACGCCCTCGACGTGGCCGACGAGGCCGTCGTCGTGGGTGCGCGGTCGGGCAACGAACAGGAGTGGGCGCGCGCGACCGAGAGCGACGTGACCGTGGTTCCGCCGGAGGACGCCGCCGACTGGAGCCCGGACGTCGCCGAGGACCGCGACGTCTACTTGAGTGTGGACGTCGACGCCGCCGACCCGGGGTTCGCGCCCGGGACCGGGACGCTGGAGCCGTTCGGCCTCCACCCTCGCGAGATGCGGGACGCCGTGCGCGCGCTCGCTCCGCAGGCAGTCGGGTTCGACGTCGTCGAGGTGAACGACCACGACGACGGCCAGACCGCGACGCTGGCGGCGAAGCTCCTCCGGGCGTTCGTCCACCACCACGCCGACGCCTGACTCGGCGCGCTCGCTGCCGACGCCTAGAAGGGGCCGGCGCTCGCTCTCTCAGGCATGCAGGTCTCTGACGTCGCGGACAGGTACGACAAACGGCTGCGGCCGAGCGACTACGAGGACGCGGCCACGAACGGGGTCCAGGTCGGGCCGCTCGACGGCGATGTCGAGCGCGTCGCGTTCGCGGTCGATGCGGCCGTCGCGACGGTCGAGGAGGCCGTCGAGTGGGGGGCGGACCTCCTGGTCGTCCACCACGGCGTGGTCTGGGGCGGTCTGGACGCGGTGACGGGCCGCGAGTACGACCGCGTCCGGCCGCTCGTGGACGCCGAGTGCGCGCTGTACGCCGCCCACCTCCCGCTGGACGGGCACTCCGAACTCGGGAACGCCGCACAACTGGCGGACGCGCTCGGCGTGGAGAGCCGGGCGCCGTTCGGCGCGCACGCCGGTGAACACCTGGGCGTCCGAGGGACGCTCACGGAGCCGACGGCGGCCGACGACCTCGCGTCGACGCTGGAGACAGAACTGGACACGGGCGACCAGCCGGTCCAGACGCTCGACTTCGGGCCCGACGAACTCTCCGAGGTCGCCATCCTCACGGGGAGCGGCGCGGACTGGCTGCGGGAGGCGGAGTCGGCGGGCGTCGACGCGCTCGTCACCGGCGAGGCGAAGGGCAAACTCTACCACGAGGCGCGGGAGGCAGGCATCTCGGTGTTCCTCGGCGGCCACTACGCGACGGAGACGTTCGGGGTTCGCGCGCTCCAGTCGGTCGCGGACGAGTGGGGTGTCGAGACGGCGTTCCTCTCGCACCCGACAAGCCTGTAGCGAACCCGGTAAGTATCTCTGATTGACGGTATCAGGCGTGAAAATCGGGTACCAACTCTTTTTTATGGGCAATACATATCGATTGGCTACATGGGGTCCGGATTACTCACTCGCGTGCGAGAGAGCTACGGGACGAAGCTCGCTCTCGCACTCGTCCTGGTCGTCGTACTCTCTGTGGGGGTCGGGTCGCTGGTCTACCAGCAGACCACCGACCAACTCGAAGGGAACGTGAAAGCAGACCTGATGGGGTCGGCTGACGCTCACGCCAACCAGCTCGACGCCTGGCTGTCGAACGTCCGCGGACAGACGCAGCTCGCGTCCAACCAGCCCGCCCTGGCGTCGGGCGACAGCGCACAGGTGCAGGCAGCCCTCGACGGGCTCGCCGACAGCAGCGAACTACCGGACGGCGTCGTCGCCATCCACTACTACGACGCGCCCTCGACGACTATCGAGGCCAGTTCGAACGAGGGGTTCGCTGGCGTGAACCCGGCCGAGCAGGGCGCGCCGTTCGCCACCGACCCGCCGACGTTCGACGGCGCGAACGACGTGGTCGTGACGAAGCCGTTCACGGTGCCGGCCGCCGACTTCCCGGTTCTGGCGGTTCTCTCCCCGGTCCAGGGCGCCGAGGACAAGCAACTCGTCTACATGGTGAACGTGAACTCGCTCACTGACGGCTTCGGGGACACCGTCGACGGCAGCAGCACGGTCGTCGTCGACCAAGACGGCGCGTACGTCTCCCACCCCGACCAGTCGCGTGTCCTGACCCAGCACGACGGCAGCGAGATGATGCTCGAACAGTCGCTGTCCGAGTCGACGTTCATGCAGGAGGACGGCACCGTCATGGCGGCCTCGCCGGTCGACGGCGCGCCGTGGACCGTGATGGTTCACGCGCCCCAGAGCGAGGCGTTCGCGCTCGGTGACTTCGTCGCGTCCAGCCTGATGGGGCTCGTGCTCATCACCGTCGTGAGCCTCGCGCTGGTCGGCGTCACCGTCGGGTCGACGACGGTCACGTCTCTCCAGCACCTCTCGCGGCGCGCCGACGAGATGGCCGACGGTAACCTCGACGCCGAGATTGCCACCGGCCGCAACGACGAGTTCGGGACGCTCGCGCACTCGTTCAGCGAGATGCGGGATTCGCTGTCGACCTCGCTCTCCGAGGCCGAGACCGCCCAGGCGGAAGCCCAGCAGGCCAAAGAAGAGGCGGAAAAGCAGCGCCAGGAAGCCGAGCAAGCCCGCGAGAACGCCGAAGAGGCCCGGCAAGAGGCCCAGGAGACCGCTCGCGTGCTCGAAGACGCCGCGACCGACTACGAGGACGCGCTCACCGCGGTCGCCGACGGCGACCTGACGCGGCGCGTCGATGCCGACCGCGACCACGACGCGATGGCGCGCGTCGGCCGCGCGGTCAACCAGATGCTGGACGACATCGAGACGAGCGTCGCCGCCGCGTCCCAGTTCGCCGACCACGTCTCCGACGCCGCCGTCCGCGTGGAAGCGGGTGCGGGCGACGCGATGGACGCCGGCTCCGACGTGTCGGTCGCTGTCGACGAGATTTCGGACGGCGCGACCGAGCAGACCGACCGGCTCCACGAGGTCGCGGGCGAGGTCGACGACCTCTCCGCGAGCGCCGAGGAGGTCGCGAAGACCGTCGCGTCGCTGGCTGACACTGCCGGACAGGCCGCGGACGCCGTCGAGGACGGCCGCGAGGCGACCGACGAGGCAGTCGCGACGATGGACGACGTCGCGGACGACGCCGAAGCCGCCGCCGACGCGATGGACGCGCTCGACAGCGAGATGGAGGACATCGGCGAAATCGTCGACGTCATCGCGGACATCGCCGAGCAGACGAACATGCTCGCGCTGAACGCGTCCATCGAGGCCGCTCGGACGGGCGCCGACGGCGACGGCTTCGCGGTCGTCGCCGACGAGGTCAAGGGCCTCGCCGAGGAGTCCAGAGACGCCGCCGAGGACATCGAGGCGCGCCTGCTCGACCTCCAAGGACAGGTCAGCGACGTCGCCGACGAGATGCGCGATACGAGCGAGAACGTCGCCGACGGCCGGACGACCGTCGGGGACGCCGCGACCGCCCTCGACGACGTCGTGGAGTTCGTCGCGGAGACGGACTCCGCGGCGGGCGAGATTCGGGACGCCACGGACCGCCAGGCGGAGGCCGCGTCCCGCGTCGCGGGCGCCGTCGACGAGGTCGCCGGTATCAGCGAGGAGACCGCCGCGCAGGCCACGGACGTCGCCGAGTCGGCCGACGAACAGACAGAGACGCTCTCGACGGTCGGGGACGCCGCCGCCGACCTCGCGGAGCGCGCCGCGACGCTCGACGATCTGCTCGCGGACTTCGACGCGCGGGGCGGCGAGGAGGAGGTGAACTGAGATGGCACTCACTACGTGGTTCTGGGTCGGCGCGGTCGGCATGGTCGCCGGCACGCTGCTGCCGCTCCGGGACATGATTCGGTATCCGTCGCATCGACGCTACGACCTCGTACTCGCCGGCATCACCGGCTTCGCCGCTATCGCGTACGCCGCGATGGGACTGGGCTTCACCGAGACGACGGTCGCGGACCACACCATCTTCGTCGCGCGGTACATCGACTGGCTGGTGACGACACCGCTCATCGTGGCCTACCTCGCGATGCTCGTGAAGCCGGCCCGCCGCACCTACGCGTGGCTGCTCGTGGCGGACGTCTTCGTCATCGCCGCAGGTATCGGTGCAGCGTTCACGGACGGAACGCTGCGGTGGGCGCTGTTCGCGGGCGGTGCGCTCGGGTACGTCGTACTCGCGTTCGGCCTGCTCCGCGTGCTGCCCCGGACGCTCGGGAGCGACCCCGACCCTCGTATCCACTCGCTGTTCGTCACGCTCCGGAACATCACCGTCGTGCTGTGGACGCTGTACCCGGTCGTCTGGCTGCTCGGACCGGCCGGCCTCGGGCTCCTCCAGTACGAGATGTACACCATCGTCGTCGTCTACCTGGACTTCATCTCGAAGGTCGGGTTCGTCGCGTTCGCCGCGCTCGGTGCCGACGCCGTCGACCGTCTCGTCACCGTGACCCGGGACGCGCCGGCCGGTACTCCGAGCCCCGTGGAGGCTCCGTCCGCGACCGACGACGACTGACCGCCCGGCTACTCCTCTCGTTCGGCCGTACTCACTCGTCAGAGCACTGTCGCTGCGCCGACGACGACCGGTACCAGTACCGCGACGTACACTGCTGCGACCGCCGCCCAGTCGCGACGAATCGCCGCCACACTGTTCTCGGCGACCAGCGACCGCGGCAACACGACGGCGGCGAAGAATCCGACCATCAGTACGTAGAGCACGACCGCGGCGGCCACCGCCGTGGCCACCACGCCGTCGAGGACGACCCCAGCGGCGAGGAACAGCCACGCGAACAGCGGCCCGGTCAGCAGGCCGGCGGCGTAGTGGACCACGCTCGCCAGCCGCCCCGGTGCCTCCCCGGGCGACCGCTCGGTGAGCACGCCGGCGGCGACGAACGGCGAGGTCTCCCCCTCGGGCAATCGCGCCATCGCCGCGTCCATGACGAGCGTAGCGACGACTGCGGCGACGACGCCGACGACGAACAGCCCGGGCACGGCGGGTGCGGGCGACAACATACCTCCTTCTGTGGCCCGCACCGGCATCTGCGTGGTGGTACTCGCAGCCCACGCCGACGCGGCCGTCTCCCGGGCGCGACCGACCGCCAGCGTCTTTCCGCCGCTTCCCGTACCCGCAGGTGGCCGATGACGACGCCACCGGGCCGACCCGGGGTGGCTCCCGCGGGACGACGAGCCCTATGAGTGCCGAGGCCGACCCACGGACGGCAGCGGTAGTCTCCGGAGTCCGAGCCGAGACTCGCCTCGGCGTCTGTACGAGCACGGGAGAGACGCCGTCCAGTACCCCTCCGTGAGAATAACCAGGCCTTGTTTTACGCTCCGTGCGCTCGGAGTGACCCACATGGGCCTCGTCTGTGAGTTCGAACTGGAGTCGGCCGACCTGCCGCTGTGTGACACGGTCGACGAACTCGACGCGGTGCTCACCGTCGACAACGTCGTCTCCGGGACGAGCGGCCGACCCGCACTCGTGTTCTCCGCGACCGGGGTCGACCCGGACGCCCTCGAAGACGCCTTGCGTCGGGACGACTGCGTCGTGGAGTTCGCCGCCATGGAGTCTGGCGTCGTCGAGTCGCGGTATCGGGCCGTCATCGACACGGCCTACGTCGAGATGTACGCGCAGCTCGTCGACCGGGAGACGTACCCGATGGGTGCGCTCGTGACGGCACACGGGTGGAAGGTGAGCACGCAGTTCGCGGACCGGGCGGACCTCGAAGCGTTCCGGGACGTCTGTCAGGCGAGTAGCCTCACCTTCCGCCCGCACCGGCTGTGTGAGACCGAGCACGGCGGTGACGACTACGGACTCACCGTCCCGCAGCGGGAGGCGCTGCTGGCGGCGCGCCGCCGGGGGTACTTCGACGTGCCCCGGACGGCGGACCTCGCGGACGTGTCCAGCGAACTCGGCGTGACGCCGTCGGCGCTCTCGGAGCGGCTGCGTCGCGGCACGCGGAAGCTCGTCGACCACACGCTGGCCAGCTCCGAGCGGTGACGGCGAACCGTGCAGCGACCGGTCGGACCGCCCGAACGCGGCACCCGGTATAAATTGCTGGACATATGTCGGGAACGGGTATCGGTGCCACGAGCGTACCGTGACGTGAGGGAGTCCGACAATGACAATCCACGAGCAACCCCACGTCGCAGACCGGCACGCGCACTTCGTCGGTGGCGGCATCGCTTCGCTCGCCGGCGCAGCGTTCCTCGTCCGAGACGGGAACATGCCCGGCGAGAACGTCCACGTCTACGAGAAACTGGACGTCACCGGCGGCGCGATGGACGGCGCCGGCGACCCCGACGAGGGCTACCTCATCCGGGGTGGCAGGATGTTCAACTACCCGACCTACGAGTGCACGTGGGACCTCTTCGAGACGATTCCGTCCCTCGAAGACGACTCGCGGTCGGTGAAGGACGTGATGGACGACTTCAACGACGCGAATCCCTCGCACGCGAAGACGCGGCTGATGCACGAGGGCGAGCGCATCGACGCCTCGGAGTACGGGCTGACCGACCAGCACCGGCGGTCGCTGGTCCGGTTGCTCCTCACCTCCGAAGAGCGACTCGGGGACACGCGCATCGAGGAGTGGTTCGACGACTCGTTCCTGGAGACGAACTTCTGGTACGTCTGGGCGACCATCTTCGCGTTCCAGCCCTGGCACAGCGTCGCGGAAGTCCGGCGGTACATGTACCGCTTCCTGCACGAGTTCCCCCAGTTGCACAGCATGGAGGGCATCGACCGGACGAAGTACAACCAGTACGACTCCATGATTCTCCCGCTCCGGCGGTGGCTGGAGGACCGCGGCGTCGACTTCGAGTACGGCCACGAGGTGACGGACATGGACATCGTGCCGGGGCCACGGGGCCGCACCGTCGAGCGCATCCACTGTGAGACGGACGGCGGGACCGAGTCGGTCGACGTGGACGCGTCGGACCTCGTGTTCGTGACCAACGGCTCGATGACCGACGGCTCGTCCATCGGCGGGATGGACGAG